>Ga0065703_1000145_pt1 | contig 90784 bp, 92 predicted proteins | sample SwiRhicommunBV21_FD_59090 | JGI IMG/M metagenome (GOLD analysis project Ga0065703, IMG submission 59090) | Switchgrass rhizosphere microbial communities from Buena Vista Grasslands Wildlife Area, Michigan, USA - BV2.1 v1 | ecosystem: Host-associated > Plants > Roots > Rhizosphere > Soil ...
TTTAATCATCTTAAAAGATTAAGCTACTGAATCTTTAAGACCTTTACCAGCTTTGAAGCTAGGTACTTTTGTTGCTTTAATTTGAAGCTCTTCACCAGTTTTAGGGTTACGACCAGTACGTGCAGCACGTTCTTTAACACTGAAAGTACCAAAACCAACTAAAGTTACTGTGTCACCTTTTTTAAGTGCTTCAGTAATTGACGCAATTGTCGCATCGAGTGCCTTGCCTGCATCAGTCTTAGATACTCCCCCTTTTTCAGCAATTGCATCGATTAATTCTGATTTATTCATGAATAAAACATCCTCTTAATATCGTTTGTTTAAGGTCCAAGGCTATAGTTTAAAAGGCCATGACGCCTTTATAGCAATGCTTTGGGGGAAAACGCAATACTAGAGCAGGGCTTTTAGCGAAAATAAATGCTAAAAAACTGTTATATATTTGCTAAATCCCAACATTTTTTACTTTTTATTCAATTTTTCTTTCAATTGCTGGTTTTCTTCTATTAAAGCATCCACCTTAATATGAAGCTGTACCAAGAGCTGTTCAATGTGCTGTAAATCCTTCGGAGTCACCAATCCAATCCGGTTTAAAGAATGGTTAACACTGGTATCAAGAATTTTTTCTACTTTATCTTTTGTTTCAGATACAGATTCTTTTGCTTTTTCTGTGACCTTACCAACAGTAGTGTCTGCTAAGTCTCCAGTTTTAGATTCCAGTTCTTCACCTACCTTGACCAAAGAGTCAAATAGCTTATTACCTTCTTCTTCTGCACGTGAAAAAGCCCCTAGCCCTGCTAACCAAATTTGCTTGGTATACTTTCTAAAATCCAAAGCCGACTTTCTTGAACTTCTTGATTTTAATTTGTTTTTTTCTTCTGACTCTTCTGTCGGGGTATCTATATTTGCATTATCCATTGATCTAAGCTCCTAATCAGATGAGAGAGATGATGACTGATTTGACCACAAAATATTTCTATAATATCAAAGTAAAGACTTGATCCATTTACAAAACTGTTCTACAAAGCAATTAAGTCGTGTAAATATATTTAACAGGACATTTATTAAAGTTTGGGATAGGATGTCCCATTCTTCGGTTAACTGCTATTTGTAAGGATAAACTTTTATGAGTGAAACGCAACAAAGACAAAAACATCCCCGTCTGTTGCTGAATATTGTTCTAATTATTTTAGAAACTTTCTTTTCATTTATTCTCACCCACGATGGTGTTCTTCGCTTGCAAGCGAAAAAGTTTATTTCAAACAAAACAACTATTCGTATCAATAGCTACCTTCCTTTTTTTGACTTTTATGTTCAATTTACAGAAAAGGGTTTGTTGTTCGATATCCATTCTTTTGACCGACGTATTGATCTTGAAATCAATAGTACGCTTATCGATTTGATTAAGATTTTCGCTTTTTCAAATCAGCGTAGTCTTAAGAACATGCGTATTGATGGTGATGAAGAAACGAAAAAAGAGTTATTAGATTTAATTTCTCATCTTACTCTGCCTAAACTTTTAGCTGATTGGAAGCAATGGTTTAACACACCGGATGATGAAGCTGAAACTCTTGCTTCACGTAAACGAATTGCCCCATTGCTTGAAAAAATTGATCAACAACGTTCAGAAATCAATTTACTTCATGTAGAAATTAAACAATATCAAAATCGAATTACTCGCTTACAACAACGTCAACGCAACATTAACTTAGGCTTTGGTATAATTAGCCTGATATTTATTGTTTTTTTCATATATAATTTGTGGGTTGCTTAAATTATTTTTCCATTTTGTTCCTGCACTTGAATTAAAAATAAAAAAACTTGACTATTTTAGTCGGGATTCATAAAATCCTATTATCTAGTCTTAACATGTGTATCGAATCATGCGCCTTACAACTCGCGGTCGCTACGCAGTGACTGCTCTACTTGATTTAGCTTTGCAGCCAACTGAACAAACGATCACGCTCGCCGAAATTGCCGCACGTCAATCTATTTCAGTTGCTTACTTAGAGCAGTTATTCGCTAAACTTAAGCGTCATGGGTTAGTTTCTAGTGTCCGTGGTGCAAATGGTGGTTATCATTTGGCTCGAAACGCTGATGAAATTACTGTGTTAGAAATTATTGAAGCTGTAAATGAAACCGTTGATGCAACACGTTGCGACCACAAAGCTAACTGCCAAAATGGTGCAATGTGTCTTACTCACGATTTATGGCAAGAACTCTCTCATCATATTGCCGACTATTTAGCAAAAATCTCTCTTGCCGACCTCATTAGCCGAGACAACGTTCAAACTGTTGCATTGCGCCAAAATGTGACTGGCACAGATTCAGCTTTTTTATCGGGTACAGGTATTTGATATGAAACGTCCAATTTATCTTGATTACGCAGCAACCACTCCAGTAGATCCGCAAGTTGCAGAACGTATGATGGAGTGTTTAACTTTCGACGGTACCTTTGGTAATGCTGCATCTCGTTCCCACGCTTATGGCTGGCAGGCAGAAGAAAAAGTTGAATATGCACGTGAGCAAGTCGCAAATTTAATTAAAGCCGATCCACGTGAAATCGTTTGGACTTCTGGTGCTACCGAATCAGACAACCTTGCACTTAAAGGCGTAGCTCAATTCTATGCTTCTAAAGGCAAACACATTATTACAAGTAAAATTGAACACAAAGCTGTTCTAGATCCTTGTCGTGAATTAGAAGAACAAGGTTTTGAAATTACTTATTTAGAACCAGAACCACAAACAGGTTTAATTACTCCTGAAATGGTAAAAGCTGCACTTCGTCCTGATACTGTCCTTGTTTCTCTTATGATGGTAAACAACGAAATCGGTACAGTTACAGATGTAGCAGCAATTGGTGAGTTAACACGTGCCAATAAAACCTTCTTTCACGTAGATGCTGCTCAAGCTGCTGGTAAAGTTGAAATCGATTTATCTACCATGAAAATTGATCTTATGAGTTTCTCTGCTCATAAAATTTATGGTCCAAAAGGTATCGGTGCATTATATGTACGTCGTAGCCCACGTGTTCGTTTAAAAGCACAAATTCATGGCGGTGGTCATGAACGCGGTATGCGCTCTGGTACTTTAGCAACTCACCAAATTGTTGGTATGGGTGAAGCTTTTGAACTTGCTGGCAAAAGACTGCATGCAGAACAAGAACGCATTCGTAAACTACGTGACAAACTCTGGAACGGTTTACAAGGCCTTGAACAGGTTTTCTTAAACGGCCATCCAACTCAAAACGTTGCTAACTATTTAAACGTCAGCTTTAACTTTGTTGAAGGTGAATCTTTAATGATGGCACTTAAAGATGCTGCTGTATCAAGTGGTTCTGCTTGTACTTCTGCAACTTTAGAGCCTTCATACGTTCTTCGCGCATTAGGTTTATCTGATGAGCTAGCGCACAGCTCTATCCGCTTCAGTTTTGGTAAATACACAACTGAAGAAGACATTGATCATGTGCTTACAATTACCAAAGCCGCTGTTGAGAAATTACGTGAACTTTCTCCGCTTTGGGATATGTATAAAGAAGGTATCGATCTTTCTACAGTTGAATGGGCTGAACACTAATTCATTGAAATTAGTATTTTTACCCTCATATTAATATTAGGCTGACCCCGAGGTTTGGAGAAGCGACATGGCTTATAGCGAAAAGGTAATTGATCATTACGAAAACCCTCGTAATGTTGGTGTTTTAGATAAAAACTCTGAAAATGTTGGTACAGGTATGGTCGGTGCACCTGCGTGTGGTGACGTAATGCGTTTACAAATCCAAGTAAACGATAACGGTGTAATCGAAGAAGCACGTTTTAAAACTTATGGTTGTGGTTCTGCAATCGCATCAAGTTCTCTTGTAACCGAATGGTTAAAAGGTAAGACTCTTGATGAAGCTCAAACCATCAAGAATATTGATATTGCGACTGAGCTTGCACTTCCACCAGTAAAAGTTCACTGTTCTGTACTAGCTGAAGATGCGATTAAAGCTGCGATTGAAGATTACCGCACTAAAAAATCTAAAGCGTAATTTGTTACCATTGTAAACGTTGGAGTTTTCATGATTCATTTAACTGAAAATGCTGCGACTCATATTAGCAATTACCTTAAAAATCGAGGTAAGGGTGAAGGCATTCGCGTGGGTGTGAAAACTTCTGGTTGTTCTGGGTTGGCCTATGTTCTTGAGTTTGTAGACTCTATTGATGAACATGACCAAGTTTTCGAACAATTTGGCGTTAAGGTATTTGTAGATCCAAAAAGCTCAGTGTATTTAGAAGGCTTAGAAATGGACTACGTTAAAAATGGCCTTAATGAAGGGTTCGAATTTAACAATCCTAACAAAAAAGGTGAATGTGGCTGTGGTGAATCTTTCACTGTCTAAGCTTTCTCCTTTCATCTCTCATTAAAACAGTGTCTTTTTATAGCACTGTTTTAATGTATTTAATTAATGTGGACCTCATTTCCAATGAATCATTTTGAGTTGTTCAATTTACCCGTAGCACTCGATATCGATTTGGCGAGCTTAAAATCTAGTTTCTTGAATTTGCAGCAGCAGTATCATCCAGATAAAGCTGAAGACAAAGATCAGGCGTTGATCAAATCAAGTGAAATCAATCAAGCTTTTAAAACTTTGTCGCAAGTAGATAGCCGCGCTGCTTATCTATTGGCACTCAAAAAGCAAGATCACCACCTCGATCAATCCATTAGCGATTTTGAGTTCTTACAATCAGCTTTAGAAATTCGTGAACAACTTGATGAAGCAACTTCACAAGAGCATCTGACCACACTTAAACAAGAAGTGTTTCAATGGATGGATGGCCTAGTTCGCGAATTTAAAATTGATTACGCAGATGAGGACTGGGGTGAAGCTCGAGATACTGTACGTAAATTACGTTTCTTTCAGCGCGTTCTTAACGACATTGAAAAAGCAGAAGATCAAATGTTGGATGACGAAGACAACTTTGATTTAGACGACGATTTTTAATTTTGCTTTTTTCCAAATTAGTATTCAAGGGATTTAACTCATGGCACTTTTGCAAATTGCTGAACCGGGTCAATCCAGTGCCCCACATCAACACCGCATTGCGATTGGTATCGACCTAGGAACAACACATTCTTTAGTTGCGACAGTGTTATCAGGCAAACCTAAAGTACTCAATGACGAAAAAGAAAGAAGACTCCTTCCTTCTATTGTCCACTATGGAAATGATGCAACTCACTATGGTGAAGAAGCAAAGCCTTTCCTTATTGCCGATCCTAAAAATACAATTGTTTCTGTAAAACGTTTTATGGGTCGTTCAAAAGCAGATATTAAATTTCAACACCCATATGAGTTAGTGGGTTCCGAAAATGAAATGCCAGCTTTTGAAACACGTGCGGGACGAAAAACACCAGTTGAAATTTCTGCTGAAATTTTAAAGCAATTAAAAGACCGTGCTGAAGCTAGCTTACAAAATCCAATAAATGGCGCAGTGATTACTGTTCCAGCCTATTTTGATGAAGCTCAGCGACAAGCAACACGTGATGCTGCCCAGCTTGCTGGCTTAAATGTATTACGTTTATTAAACGAGCCAACTGCTGCTGCTGTTGCTTATGGTTTAGACCAAGAAACTAATTTAGCTACAGATCATAACTATGTAATTTATGATTTAGGTGGTGGTACTTTCGACGTATCAATCTTGCGTTTCTCACAAGGTGTCTTTGAAGTATTAGCTACAGGTGGCCACACTGCTTTAGGTGGTGATGACTTAGATCGTCTCATTGTTAAATGGGCTAAAAAACAGCTCAATATCGATACTCTTAACGATGAAACTTATGCAGTATTTATTGTTGCTGCTCGTCAAGCAAAAGAACAACTATCTACACAAGAATCAGTTCAGTTAAAACTACTTGAAAACGTACTAACACTTGATCGTCCAACTTTTGAAAGCATTATTCAAGTTGCTTTAGATAAAACAATCAGTGTTTGTAAACGCGTTTTACGTGATGCGAAACTTGAGTTAACTGATATTCAGAATGTTGTTTTAGTTGGTGGCTCTACCCGTTCTTATGCTGTTCAGCAAGCAGTTCGTAATGTATTTAATCAAGAACCACTTTGTACGATCAATCCTGATGAAGTAGTTGCAATTGGTGCTTCTATCACGGCTAACCAGCTTATTGGTAATAGCCAAGATGGCTCATTACTTTTAGATGTCACTCCTCTTTCACTTGGCTTAGAAACCATGGGTGGATTAGTAGAACGTCTTATTTCACGTAATACTGCTATTCCAGTCGCTCGTCGTCAAGAATTCACAACTTATCAAGATGGCCAAACTGCCATGCTTATTCATGTTGTTCAAGGTGAACGAGATTTGGTAGAGCACTGTCGTTCATTAGGCAGATTTGTCCTTCACGGCATTCCTCCAATGACTGCTGGTCAAGCACGTATTGAAGTTACCTTTCAGGTAGATGCTGATGGTTTACTTACAGTTTCTGCTCGTGAAACAACTTCGGGTGTACAGGCTCAAATTGATATTAAGCCATCTTATGGCCTATCGGAATCTGATACTGAACGCTTATTAATTGAAGGTTTCCAGCACGCAGAAGAAGATAAAAATCTGCGTCATTTAAAAGAAACCAAAGTTGAAGCCCAACGTGAACTTGAAGCTTTAGAACAAGCTCTCAAAGTTGATGCTGATTTGCTCAATGATGAACAGCTTGAAGCACTTAAAACTGCTGAAAATTTGCTAAAAGTACAACTTGAAGGCAATGATATTCAAGCGATTGAAAAAGCTGTAGAACAACTTAAAGTACATAGTGATGCTTTTGCCGCACTACGTATGAATCGACATATTGACCACGCCTTAAAAGGTACAAAACTTGAAGATTGGTCAAATTCAAACTAAAGGTATAGGTGATCAATATGCCCCGTATTAAAGTACTTCCTCATGCTCAGATCTGCCCTGAAGGCGCAGAATTTGAAGTCGAACAAAATGCAAATCTTTGTCAAAGTTTGCTTGATCGAGGAATTAAAATTGAACACGCTTGTGACATGTCGTGTGCTTGTACAACTTGTCATGTAGTCGTTCGCAAGGGCTTTGACAGTCTAGAAGAAATGGATGACGTTGAAGCAGATCTTTTAGATCGGGCTTGGGGTCTTGAACCAGATTCTCGTCTCTCTTGCCAAGTGAAGATTGTTGATGAAGATTTAGAAATTGAGATTCCTAAATATACAATCAATCACGCTTCCGAAAATCATTAAAATAAAAAAGCTGCTTTAAAAGCAGCTTTTTTTTACTTCTACGTTTTTAAACTTGATCTTGTTGATCAATTTCAACTGGCTTAACTTCATCTTCAAGCCTTAACCGTGCAATGCCTTGAGTATTAATTAAAGTTTGTTGAACTTTAATTCGTTGAACCATTTTCTCGAGTACTTCTACTAATTCTGGATATTCATAATTTTGTACTTCTTCTAAATTAAGTACTAAATGAAAGCCTTTATACTCATAGTCAAACCATTGTTGATGATCTGACTTATTCCCCGTGTACTTCTCCATCACCTGCCATGTCTTTACTGCACCTTGAATACCTTTTAAGTAAATTGGCGTTTTGGGAGCACAAAGAAAATCACTTTTGATTATTTGATAGGTATCATCCGAAATTAAGATTTCATCTATTTCAGCAGCATATTGTAAACGAGCTGCCAAATTCACATCACGACCTACAATGGTATAAGCCATACGATGCGTTGCCCCATAATTTCCTACGTGGCAGTAACCGGTACTAATTCCCATACGAATGTGTAAGGCTGAATAGCCCATTTTTTTCCATCGTTCGCGTAACAATTTCATTTGCTGACGCATAGCGATTGCCATTTCTACACAGGCTTTGGCATCTTGCTCTACCCCCTGAGAATTCGGGTCACCAAAAAATATGAGGATGGCATCCCCCATAAATTTATCGACAGTAGCTTCATACTGCTTCGCAATTTCCGTCATATGGCTTAAATAATCATTAAGCAAAAAAGCCAAATCATCAGGAATTAATGTTTCTGATAACTCTGTAAAGCCCTGAATATCAGAAAAAAATACAGTCATTTTTTTTCGTTTATATTCAATTTTTGCTTCCGCTTCACCGCGCATAATAGACTGCCACAACTGTAGCGGTGCATAACGACTTAACTGATTAGCAAAAGCAATATAGCGCGTCATTTGATCATAGTAATGTTGGCGCTGCTGACTGATTTTTTTAACCCAACGATGTTGGTAATAATTTCCAATGGTGATAAACATGACCAAACCTAAGAGTGTAATTACTGTTAACTCTTGGCTAGTAGGTTCAAAATATGTATAAAAACCAAATAGGAAAAAAGTACTTAAATAAAAAATAATCGCGCCTAGCAAACTAGTCAAACAAATGACTGCGAAAGAAATACGACTATTAATTGCAGAATAAAATAATGCAAAAAGTGCAATAAATGTAGGCACCAAATTAAGATGCAGACCTGCTAAGGTAACCGCTACAACAATTGCATCAATTGCAAAAAAAACACTTTTTTGTGTTTTCTTATCAAATTGGTATTGAAGCCAGTGCTCTAACTTTGAGCTAATAAAAAGTAAAAATAGGAAGAAAGGTGGAACGTAGATCTGATAATTTGTATTAGGTGAGGTAAAAGCATAGATCACTAAAATTAAGGACAGAATTGAATATCCCATCAAGCGATGAAAATATGCAAACTGCTTAGGCTCTCTATCGATAAACCTCTCTAATTGCACCCTGTCCTCCATACCTCAATGTAGCCACATTCATATAAATGTGGCATTGCATTGATTTAATCCATGCGCCAATCAAAAGGCATATCACCTTGACCACGTAAAGCAAGCATAAGGGTTTGACGCATGTGAGCCAGTACATCATTTGTGTATGGAACAGCAGGTGTGCCCCAAACTGGCTTAGGCCATGCAACATCATTTTGATAACGCACGACATGATGGAAATGCAACTGAGGCACGATGTTACCTAGAGCTGCAACATTCATTTTATCAGCACGGAATACTCGAGATAGCTGGCTAGACAACCAACTTGATTCACGTAAAAACTGCTCTTGATCAGCTTGGCTCAATTCATATAATTCTGTGATTCCCGGCACACGAGGGATTAAAATCAGCCACGGGAATTGCATATCATTCATTAAACGACATGTTGAAAGCGGAAAATCGCCTACAAAAAAAGTATCTTGAGCAAGTTGTGGATGCAAACTAAACATATCTTTTATAAATGACAATAAACAATAATGGCTAATACTATCACATCAGTTTTGATGTGAGTATTGGTAGTGTCTGGTTTGATTACAAATAACAATGATTTTATGCACTTATTCCTCCTATGGTCCAAGAAATCGTGCATAAAACCATGCTATCAACTTACATAAAATTCACACGCAGTAAAAAATGCTTCAAAACATCATTTATACATGTATTTCAGTTAATAATTTCGCTAACAAATCGTTAATGAACTGGATACGTTTTTCATGTTCTTCAAGCTGAACCATAACCTTCAAACGCTGCCCACCATCCATGCGGTAATAGGTCGGATTTTTTTGCATTAACTGAATAATACTGATGGCTTGAACTGGAGTATCTGGTGAAAACTCAATATTACCGCCTTGTGTATTGATATCAATTTTGGTAATACCCAACTGCTCTGCTTTCAATCTAATTTGATGAACACTAAATAAGTGTTTTACAGATTGTGGTGGAACACCAAAACGGTCAATTAACTCCATACGGATATTGTCGAGTTTTTCTTGAGTATCTGTATTACTAATACGCTTATAAAACAATAAACGCTGATGAACATCACCTAAATACTCATCTGGAATAAGTGCTGGAATATGTAAATTAATTTCTGCAGTTAATGACAAAGGTGCATCGAAATTCGGTGTTTTGCCTTGCTGAATTGCCTTAGTGGCTTTCTCAAGCATTTCCATATACAGACTATATCCGATTGCCTGCATTGAACCACTTTGTTGCTCACCTAAAAGCTCACCCGCACCGCGAATTTCTAAATCTTCTGTAGCTAGCATAAAACCAGCACCTAAAGTTGAAGCACGCTGGATTGCATCTAAACGCTTCTCTGCATCACCTTTTAAATGTTTTATAGAAGGAACCAGTAAATAAGCATAAGCTTGGTGGTGTGAGCGTCCCACACGACCACGTAATTGATGCAATTGAGCTAAACCAAGTTTGTCAGCTCTTTCTATCAAAATTGTGTTGGCATTTGGAACATCGATTCCGGTTTCAATAATGGTTGAGCATACCAATACATTAAATTCTTTGTGATAGAACTGCTGCATGACTTGTTCAAGCTCTCTTTCTCTCATTTGGCCATGAGCTACTGCTACACGAGCTTCAGGCACAAGAACACGGATGTTTTCAGCAGCCCTTTCAATCGTATCGACTTCATTGTGTAAGAAGTATACTTGGCCACCACGTAGCAATTCACGCAAGATCGCTTCTTTAATAGAAGCTTCTGTATGCTCTTGTACAAATGTTTTAACCGCTAAACGACGGGCTGGTGGTGTAGCAATGATAGATAGATCACGCATTCCCGAAAAAGCCATATTTAAAGTTCGTGGAATTGGTGTTGCGGTAAGCGTCAACATATCGACATCTGCACGCAATGCTTTGATACGCTCTTTATCACGCACACCAAATCGATGTTCTTCATCGACCACCATTAGGCCCAAGTCTTTAAATTGCACATTTTCTTGTAAAAGTTTATGTGTTCCCACCACAATATCTACTTTACCAGCAATTAAATCTTCAATATTTTTTGTATGGGCTTTATTTGAGCCAAAGCGTGACAATACTTCTATACGCACAGGCCAATCAGCAAAACGATCTTTAAAAGACTCATAATGTTGTTGTGCAAGTAAAGTTGTAGGTACTAAAACAGCAACTTGCTTACCGTTTTGCACAGCAACAAACGCAGCTCGCATTGCGACTTCAGTTTTACCGAAACCAACATCGCCACAAACAAGTCGATCCATAGGTCTAGCTTGTTGCATATCGTGAAGCGTGGCTTCAATAGCATTCGCCTGATCGAGTGTTTCTTCGTAAGCAAATCCACTGGCAAATTGCATATAAAGCGATTGATCGAGTTCAAAACCAAAACCAGGTTTTGACTGACGACGTGCTTGTATATGTAATAATTCGGCGGCAACATCATGAATTTGTTCTAAAGCTTTGCGTTTAGCTTTACTCCACGCATCACTTCCAATTTTATGAAGTGGAGCTAAATCTGGGTCTCCACCACTATAACGACTAATAAGATGCAAATTAGTCACAGGCACATAAACTTTTGCACCTTCAGCATAATTTAGTTGCAAGAATTCATAATCTTGCCCTTCAATTGCTAAAGTAACTAATCCTGCATAACGCCCCACACCATGATCAATATGGACAACAGGAGCATCAATACTTAATTCAGTCAAACTGCGAATTAAGAACTCTTCTGAAACTTCTTGCTGACGTTTACGACGACGCTGAACTACGCGATGTTCATATAACTGATTTTCTGAAATAACCGACAATTGGTCTGTTAAAAGTAAACCACGGTCTAGCGGTGCATTTGTAATAGCAATCGCAAACTGACTAGTCTGAAATTGCTCAAAACTATCTACGCCTGGGATATCTCCTAAACTGGCACGTAAACCATCTCTTAAGCTTTCACGTCGGCCTGCACTTTCTGCAACCAACAAGACCGGATGATTTGCTTCATCAATATATTTTTTGACTACCGAGAATGGTTTTTCTTTTTTTGGATCAACTGGTAACTTGGGTGGCTGCTCTACCTTAAGATTTAACGCCCCAGCTTTTTCTTCAACTATTTCTGCACTCACCAACATGCGCGGAAATTGATTTAAAGCACTGAGCAGATGATTTGGAGCAATAAATAATTCTTCAGGAGGAAGAATTGGTTGATCTACGTTATGACGTCTGTCTTCATAACGACGAAAAACTTCTTTCCAAAAATTAGTTAAATCAGTATCTATATCACTAGTTGTAATTACAATGCAATTCTTTGGGAAGTACGTTGTAAGTGTACTTTGCGATTGCATTTGTGCTTTATCAAAAAACAATGGCAAATAAAATTCAATTCCTGGTGAGGCAATTCCCTCTAGGACATCTTGATAAATCGGGTTTTTCTTAGGATTAGCCGTAGGGAAAAGTTCAGAATACCGATCTCTAAAAATTGAACGGGCTTCTTTTAGTGGAAATTCTTTTGCTGGTAAAACTGTAAAACTTTTTAAAGGCTTCGTTGTTCTTTGCGTTTCTGGATCAAAGAATTTTAATGTATCAATTTCATCATCAAACAGATCAATACGAATAGGCGCTTCTTGCCCTGACGCAAAAATATCCATAATACTGCCACGTACAGCAAACTCACCGTGATCATAAACAGTGTCTACCAAATGATAACCGGCTTGTACTAAACGTAACTTTTGCTGTTCTAAATCGAATTTCTGTCCAACATGAATATCAAAGTGTTCACCCAAAACCCATGAATACGGTGCAACTCTTTGAGCTAAAGTACTTGCTGAAATGAGCAATACACCCTTCTGAGGCATATTAGATAAAATTGCAAGACGTTCTGAAACAATATCTTGATGAGGTGACAAACGATCATAAGGCAAGATTTCCCAATCAGGGAAAATTGTCGGTTTTATGCCATAAAACTCAAGTTCACTTTCTAATTGAGCAACATGTTGGTTATTTCTAGCGACCACAACAAGTAAAGAAGAATGCTGAACAGCAATTTCTTTAAATAATAATGCAGCAGATGAACCTAATAACGACCCCACCCAACGCTTTTCACCGGCTTTGAGCTGTTGTAAATTCAATTGAGAGATTTCTTGTTGAAACATGTATATGGCTTTTATCAGCTAAGAAGATATGAGCCTAATAGTAGCATGATGTTTTTAGTGAAATGAGTTATTTTTTTGAAAATCAAACTACTAGTTAGCTCTACTTTTTATATTTTTTAATCAATCAACTATGATTATTTATCACGCAAAAACAAAACGTAATATTGATTTAATATTTGTATAATCGCTTTAAGCTGAAGTAGCTTTTCTTGTGTATTTCCCAATCTTTCTACATAACGTTGCGTTGCGATTTCCAGATCAATCTTTTCATTAATTTGTGGAGTAATTAGGAATAATTTCTGAAGATTATCAAAATTTTGCAATTTACGGTTTGAGAAATACTCAAGATGTTCTGACCATTTCTCATTAATCAGCACATCCTTGATTATAGGACCGCGTTCAGAATCAAATTTTAATAGATTCTCTCGCAAGTAAATTTGTTCTGGTGTTTCTTTTGAGCCTTGAAAAAGCTGCGTTATCTTCTTAAACATTTCATCACATCATATTAATTTTCAATTCAAGCAATGGAAGTAATCTAGTTACTTCCATCATTTTAGCCTTTTAGTTTAACGACTAGTCATCACCTAAATCATCAAGAAAATCGACCGTTGGTACAAAAAATAAAGTTCCTGTTTGAGCAGTACTAAAGTCAAGCAACCGATCAAGATTGCCCTGCTCGTTCCCCAAGAACATATTTTCAAGCATTTGTCGGGTTGTACTGAATTTACGCGAGTAACCGATAAAAAATGTGCCATATTCATTTTTTGTAAGGATTTGAGAAAGGCATATTAGCTCGCATAATTTTAAGCTCATTACCTTCTGCATCATGCGCTTTGCTTACGACATTATGTGCAGTCAGTGGCTTTTCATCATCACCTAACTCAATATCATTGAACTTTTTACGGCCAATCACTTTTTCTTGCTCTTCATCACTCAATCCACGCCATTTTTCCATGTCGTGTGTATATTTCTGGATAAAAGCATAACTTCCCCCGATAAAGTCAGGATCTTCATCACCCACTAATGCCCATTGCGCTGCAATAACCGGTTCTGGATTCTCTGTCCCATCTACGAAGCCAATAATTGCCCGTCCATCAAAATAACGAAAACCATGCACTTCATCAATTGGATAAGTCACTTTACCAAGTTGTTGATTGATTATATTACCCAGCTCATAACATAAAGCTTGGCGATTGGCACGAATATGAAAAAATAGATCACCAGGTGTTGAAACAGCCGTATATTTCGGCCCTTTAAGTTCTTTAAATGTTTCTAATTCTTGTGGCTTTGGCTGATCATTAAACAATACATCCCATGCATTTGAGCTAAAACCTAGCGTGGCATTAAATTTACTATCCGGATAGCGATTAGTTAGACTTCTAGTTAATGCCGAAAAATTACTAGCAAAATCTTTTACTTTCTCCGCTACAGAATCACCTTGAGCTAATCCTAATACAATAAATAATGCATTCTCACCAGGATGACTCGTTACAGGTTGAATTCTCATACATTCCATAAAATATGCCTTGTTGGGGTATTTAACCTCTTTAATTTAGCATATTCATGTTCTTATGAAATCTGATCTTTCTAAGAGTTTAAGTAAATTGACTTAAACTACTTACTAAAGCCTATCTTAATTAATCAACGACCATATTGCTTTTTTAAATATTTTACGATTTGAGCAGATTCAAACATCTTCACTCCCGTATTTGGGTCTACCAAATAAGGTACCTGCATTTTACCTTGCATAACAGGCAATATTTTTTCTCGTTTTCCACCTTTTAGAGGTACATATTTACCTGGTTTTAAGCGAAAAATAGCTGGGCCTTGATCTTGCCATCTTTCTTTTGCAACATTATGCAGAATATAAGGAAGCTCCAGCTCACAGAGTAGACTTCTTACAACTCGTGAATAAGGGCTTGCCTCAAAACTCCACAACTCAAGTTTTTGTTCAGGCGCAGCTCTATTAATGATTTTTTTATTTATCCAAACTCCCCGAGCACCATTTAATATGGTCCCAGCAAATGCAGCATAAGGGACGTTAGGGTAACTCGAAAACTTCTGAGGTGTCTTTCCGGTCTTACCGTAGTGTTTAAATAAATGATGAATAATTTCTTGTGACTCATATAAGTAGTCACCTGTATTTTCATCTACTAAAAAAGGAAACCGTAATTTGCCACCTTTTTCTTTTACAACCGAACGATATTTTGTCCCACCTTTAGGACATGGATAAATTTCAACATCCAGATTTAAGAGAGTAATCACTTCGCGAACACGACGGCAAAATGGTGAACCTTCAAATTCATATAACTTCAAGGCTTTTACAGGTTGCTGAGGAAATGCGGTACCTGTTACGCCCCGACCACCTTCAGCAATTGCAGAGACAACTGCCTGTAATACTTTAATTTGATGATTCACCATCATGCGATCCTTTATAGACTGTGATTACACTAATTTTTCTTTTGAAATCACAATTCCATTATTATCAGCATAAATATAATCGCCTGATTGAATTGTGACACCACCAAAATACAAAGTGATATCTACTTCGCCAATGCCTTTACGATTACTTTTTTGGGGAATTGCTGCCAATGCATGTATACCTAAATCAAGGGTAGCAATAGCATCGACATCGCGTACACAGCCATAGATTACGACACCATTCCAGTTATTTTTAACTGCCGATTCCGCAATCAGGTCACCCATAAGCGCACAACGCATAGATGCACCACCATCTACAACGAGTACCTTATCTGTACCATCTGTTGCCAATAACTCTTTTACACGCGAGTTATCTTCAAAACACTTTACTGTTACAACCTGTCCCCCAAAAGTTTTACGCGCCCCATAACTTTGAAAGAACTTTCCATCCATTGAGGGAATTACGACTTGTAAGTCTTTTTCAGGGTTATCATCTAATAAATCACATGTTACAAACGGTACTGTCGACACTTCTATTCTCCCTTATCGAGTTTTCTGTATGCTCAGATTATCATATCGTTTGAATGCTTCAATTTGCGTTAGCGCCGCTACGACCATGGTATGAGCCAATTGCTCCGCAGTCACAGGTTTATATTTGAATGGTTTTTGCCATTTATTCTCAATAAATTTAAATAGACTTTGCCCCAAATCCTCTATAAGCCGTACATCACTGCGCTTACCAATCAGTAAAGAAGGTCTAAAAATAGATAATTTTTCAATTCCCAAACTCTCGATATAATCTTCTAACTGTCCTTTCACTTTATTGTAGAAAATTGGTGAATTTGCATTTGCACCAAGGGCACTCACTAATAAAAGATGAATATGTTTATCTTGCACCAAATCTGCCAAATGGGCATTGATTTCATAATCTACCGCGTAGAAGCCTTGCTTTGAGCCCGCATTTTTTAATGTTGTTCCCAGACAGCTAAATGCATGGGTATGACCATTCACATCTTCATCATTCAACATTAAGAAATCTTCTATGATGAGCTGATTAACTTTTTCATATGTATTAAATACTTGAGATTCTTTTCTAACCACCAGCGTAATGGTTTCAAATTCCGGAGCTTGCTGGAGCTTTTCAACCAGCGCTAATCCGACCAACCCTGTTGCGCCGAGCACAATCGCTTTTTTCTTACTTGCTGTCATTTTTTATCCATCCCTCTTTAACTTTGTTTTAAATTTAACCTTTTCTTACCGTTTTAACAGCCCCTAAAACAGCTTAAAACGTTCTCAAGGCTTGACTTCACGGTGTCTATTCATCACAATATGGCACTTGTTTACGGGCTGGTGATGGTTGCACCAGTTTACTGGATTGACCACAGCCCGCCCAGACCAACTTATTTTCAAGGAGTGCAAGAGTGGCAAACTCTGCTCAAGCTAAAAAACGTGCGCGTCAAAACGTTACTGCACGTAAACACAACGCAAGCTTGCGTTCTATGGTTCGTACATACATCAAACGTACTTTAAGTGCAATTGCTGGTGGTGATCATGCTGTTGCTACAGAAGCTTACCAAAAAGCTGTTCCTGTAATCGACCGTATGGCTGATAAAGGCATCATCCACAAAAATAAAGCTGCTCGTCATAAGAGCCGTTTAAATGCTCAAGTTAAAGCGTTAGCTAACTAATTAAAGCATGTAAAAAAAGCCCAATAGGGCTTTTTTTATTATCTATCATTTTTGAGCTTATAGCGTTTTTCCAAATTTGGCTACATTTAGCTCATAAGCCTTACCTCTCCAAATCCATTTTAATTTGCAATTTGGAAATTCTTCGCCTTCAAACCATACAAATAGGCCTTCCATCATTTCAGGCCAATCTTCTTTCTTAATTTCATTTTCACCAGAAATTACAGCAACAATTGCAGCAATAATAGTGTCATGGCTGACAGCTAAACTAAGCCCACCTTGAGTTTTAGGATGCGTATGATAAATAAGCTCTAGTACATCTAAAACACCAGTAATTGGGTGTTTCATACCAGGTAATGCATTATTTACAAAACTATTAATAAAACCCAAAGCACCTTGCTTTTTAAAATAAGGGGCAGCTTGTTGTATGTCTAGTACAAAACTCCCTGGCTCAACCAGTAGTCCTTGCTCAATAATTTCAATCGTATGTGTATTAAATTCAGGGCTTACGGCATCAGCCCCTTCGATCATGAGCGCAGCCGTATCGACACAACGTTGTATTGGACTTGAAATACAATGCTGAATAACACGATCTGTATTTTTAATTAAATAGTTACCCCATGCCTGCGCAAGCTCACGCCCTTGAGGAGTGAGTTGGAGATCATATCCAGCTAAGCCCTGCCCATCCACAAGTTCTCTTAGAGAATGACGCGTAAATAAGGTTACAGGAGTTGAAGCATCAGGCAATAAATCAATTGCTTCAAACATACTTTTAGGCAATAAATCGAGTGCCATTTTTATCTTGTCATCTTTTTTCAATACTTTGCCACTATAACATGTCTGGCATAACTCTCAATCAATAACACCTGCTTGGGCCAATGCTTCGAATGCTATTTTTTTGCTTTCTTGATCACGAAATGCGATAAAGCCCTTATTTAAAACCGTGTGTCTCTGATTATATTCAAAAGGTTTTCCATCAAGGGTAAGTAAGCCACCGCCTATACTTTCTAATAAACCTTGACCAGAACTTGTGTCCCATTCAGAGGTTGGATGGAATCGCGGGTAAATATCTATTTCACCTTCCAACATCATGCAGAATTTGTAGGCACTTCCTGCTTCTCGTCGAATAATGCTATGTTTATCTTCAATAGGTTGAATAAATTTTTGATATTTCGGATTTTTACTGCCATGGCTAAGTCCTATTTGTATAGGCTCATCTGGCGAAAACGAAGTTATTTGATATTGATACCACTTTTTTTGAGTGAAACTATATTTAAAAGGTAAATCTTGCAAATATCCTAAGTACACGACTTGTTCACATGGCACAGCAATAACTGAAAAGATCGTTTCTTTACCCTTAATCAAACTTAGGTTGATCGTAAACTCATCACGCTCATGTATGAATTCTTTAGTTCCATCAAGAGGATCTAACATCCAGCATGTGGACCACTCATGCCGAGCACTATAATCACTTTCTTCAGACAAAACCGGCAAGTCTGGAGTAATCTCTGCCAAGTGCTTTAATAAGAAAAGGTTCACTTTTAAATCTGCTTGAGTTACAGGTGAATCATCTTTTTTTTCGTAAATAGTAAACTCATAACCCGCAGAATAATTTTGATATTCTTGTAATAAAATCTGGCTCGCTTGTTCCAAAACTGGAAGAAGCTGATTAATCAAAGTATCTTGTGGGCGCGTAGTTGTTATAAACATAAATATGCTCTACATAGTTTCATTTCTATTATAGGTGAATTATGAACAATTCAGTATTCGCCAACAGTTTGATTTACTAAAATAGTCATTTATCTTAATTATTAGGTAAGCGCTGCTTTCTGTGCATGCTATATAGCTAATATGAATAATTATAGTGTTTAAAAGAAGCCTTTATTTCGTACAAAAAACAATCTATAAGTTATGAAAAATAAACAACTTAAATCAGATTTATCCATTTTCTTTTCATGTATTTCTTGTTATGTTCAATCACACAATAACAAGATGGAAGAAAGCGCACATGATGCTATATGGATATCATTTCTCGACAATAGAACACAACTGGGAAGAACTCACTCCCTTAAATGAGTTCCTACAAACATTTGCAGACGATGATGGTGATGTTTCAACAAGAGATAAAGAGTCTCTCAAAGAAATCATTGCGAAATCAGATACGGCTTTAGCTTTAGCAAGAGAAATGGGTTGGGACGGTAGTTACACAGGATGTCCTTATCTATTCTGGTTACCAAGTAAAAATAGCCAGTCTTTTGAATATGGCTTTGTATTTAAACAGACATCAGACAATACCACTTTTGTGATTTCACCAATTGAGTTGAGCTATCTAGCTCAAGATTCAGAAGTGCAAACATTAAGTAAAACTATTGAATAAGCAATATAGGTTATTGATTCAGATTTGATATCAATAACCTCATCTTATTTTAGATAGATTAGTCAAACATGCTTAACTGTGGTGTAGGTTTTATAATTTTTTCTTTTGGTACATGTGAGCATTCAAACTCTTCAACTGGAAAACCTTCGATAAAGCTTGAAATATCAGGTAATTCTAAACTCAACCACTCTTCTAATCGGTCATGTGGAATCACAATAACTGATCTTTTGACATCTCCAGGCTCGTGAAAATCTTTCATCATAGGATGGTCTATGGCATCCATGGTCAACATACTTGCAGAACGAATAATCGTTTCATTTATTTTGCAAATTTCATAGATTGCTGCAATAAAAAAAGCCTGTCCATCTTTACGGCGTACACCCCACCGCTCAGGTTTATCATTTATATATTTACTTTCATAGAATTCAGTCACCGGAATCACACCGAACTTACATTTAAGTGCAGCTTCTTGAAAACTCGGTTTTTGGAAAATCGTTTCATGACGGGCATTGTAAGTATGTTTTGCTATGTTTGTATCTTCAGCCCATTTTGGAACTAAACCAAACATGACTTCACGCCACTCAAGACCTTGTGGTGATTTAAATAATAGCGGCATTGTTCCCGCAGGATAAACCTCTTCGGCATAACTAAAGGCGACCACAGGCAACTGGAGTTGCTGCAATTGGGCAAGAGTTAAAGGTTTAAAGTTGGCACACATAGCAAGACTAAACTACTGTATTTTTACTCTCTTATTTTATAAGCATTTAGCCGATAAGCCAAATAAAAAGGCACTCGAAAGTGCCTTTAACGACATAACTTTACGCTTATGAAACGTGGTGAATCCCTTGGGGAATGGCTTGTAATAGTCGTTTGGTATAATCATGTTGAGGATGTGCATAGAGCTCATCCGAATTGGCAATTTCAACAACTTCACCATGATTCATGACCATCACCTGATCAGATATATATTTCACAACCGCTAAGTCATGTGAAATAAAGATATAACTGAGTCCAAACTCATCTTGTAAGTCTTGTAATAAGTTAAGTACCTGTGCTTGAACCGAAACGTCTAGTGCTGAAACAGATTCATCACAAATCAAAATTTCAGGTTTTAGGGTTAAACATCGTGCAATGGCTATACGCTGACGTTGCCCACCCGAAAACTCATGTGGATAGCGATAATAAGCTTGCTCAGGTAAATTCACTCGCTCAAGTAATCCAAGCGCAATTTGTTTACGCTCAGCATCATCTTTACCAATACCATGAATTTGCATGGGTTCTAATAAAATCTGCCCAACTGTAAAGCGTGGATTAAGAGAAGCATATGGGTTTTGAAAGATAATCTGGATTTTCCGTTGATATTTAGCAAACTCTTTCTCAGTTAATGAAAGAATATCTTTTCCTTCAATGAAAGCTTGCCCACCTGAAGCTTCATGTAACCGCATGAGTAGTAGCCCAACGGTTGTTTTACCTGAACCGGATTCACCGACTAAACCTAACGTTTTTCCTTTAGCAAGTTTAAAAGAAACTCCTTTTACGGCTTGAAACTCTTCTTTGCCAAATAATCCTTTACGACTATAAAAGCTTTTTTTCAGATCTTTTACTTCTAAAATAATTTGCTCATCACCATTTAAGCCACGTTTGCGCTGCGGAATTTCTGAAGCATCAAAACTTTTCTCAACCAAGATATCATCTTCTTGGCACATAAAATCACTGGTCACAGGCAATCGATAAGGACGCTGTGATATTTGTGGACGACAGTAAAGTAATGCTCGGGTATATACATCTTTAGGCTGTTCCAAAACCTGTTCAGCAGCGCCTTGCTCTCTAATTTCACCATGACGCATCACAATGACTTTATCTGCAATTTCACCGACCAGTGCCAAATCGTGGGTAATAAAAAGCATCGACATTTGGCGGCGCTTACGCAACGATTCGAGTAAATCAATAATCTGCTTTTGAATTGTGACATCAAGTGCAGTAGTGGGCTCATCGGCAATCAGTAGTTTAGGCTCACAAGCAATCGCCATTGCAATCATGACACGTTGCTGTTGACCACCCGAAAGTTGATTTGGATAGGCATCAATTTTAATTTCAGGTGAAGGAATACCTACTTCTTTAAGTAATTCTAAAACGCGTTGTCGGGCTTGTTTACGGTTCAACCCCATATGCAAACACAACACTTCTGCAATTTGATTACCAACTGTAAAAACTGGGTTTAAAGATGACATCGGTTCCTGAAAAATCATGGCAATATCTTTACCACAGATTTTCCGCATATCTTTACGAGACAAACTGAGTAAGTCTTTGCCTTCAAATATAATTTTACTTTGTTCATCAATTTTGCTTTGCCCTACAGGCAGTAATCCCATAGTTGCCAAAGAAGTTACCGATTTACCACTACCCGATTCACCGACTAAAGCAACCGTAGTATTTGCTGGAATATCAAAAGAAATTCCTTTTACGGTTTCAATATATTGCTTATCTTCACCTTTAAAACTTACTCGTAAATTTTTAACATGTAGTAACGGCGCATTCTCATATTCTTGTTCTATCATTTGGACCTTCCTCTTATTTTAGCTTTGGGTCTAACGCATCACGAAGTGCATCAGTAAACATTGAGAATGCCGTAACCAAAACAGCCATTGCGACAGAGGCTGCGACTAGCTGCCACCATTTACCTAAAAGAAGTTCACTTTGCGCTTCATTTAACATGCTCCCCCAAGACACCACACCTACTGGTACACCGAAACCTAAGAAACTCAAAATGACTTCAGATTTAATAAAAGAAACCACCAAAATCGACATTTGGACTAAAGCGATATGGCTCACATTAGGAAAAATATGAATGAACATACGGCGGAAATGTCCAACGCCAATTGCTTTAGCTGCAAGAACGTATTCACGTGCAGTATGTTTCATATATTCAGCACGAATTAAGCGATAAACGCCTGTCCAACCCGTTAAACCTAAAATCAGAACAATAGATAAAATGCCTTTTTGTTGAAGCACGGCAGCAATAGCAAGCACTAATAATAAATATGGAATTGAGGTGAAAATGTTGTAAAACCAGTTGAGAATATCATCCACCCAACCGCCAAAATAACCTGAAATTGCACCTAAAAGTGTACCAATACCTACCGCAAGTAAAGCCGATATCACCCCAACAATAATTGAAGTTTCAGCCCCCTTAATTGTTTTCTTTAAAACGTCTTGTCCCCACTTATCAGCGCCAAACACAAGTGTGCTTTTAAGCTCGGCTTGCTGGTCTAATAAATGTCCGCCAAGTTGCTGATCGATCGCTTTCATATCATCGGCTAATGGATCAACTACACCATAGTAATCAATCGCGTCCCCAGAACTCTTGCTTTGCTTAATCTGCGCATTCAGTTCTTTGATAACATCTTTTAATGGATCGACTGGATTTATCGGTAATTCCTCGTCAACCGCCGCTGCATTTTGTCCAGCATCTGTTATCTTATCTGCACCTATAAATGTGGGTGGTGCATAACTCACTGCAACTTCTTTATTCCAGTCAGATGCAATCACACCCGTCATTGATAGAATCAAGATAATAAAATAAAGCAATACAATCGCTAGTGATGACATCGCGTATTTTGTCCAGCCCGAAGACCGTCGCATGGCTAAGTTTCCACAGGCCAGATGAATGAGTTTCGGCTTTTGTTTGTTCTTTTCTTTTTGATAAAACGCTCAGCATAGCCCACCTACTTCAACTGTACACGTGGATCAACCACTTTGTAGACCAAATCGGCAATCAGGTTAAAAATCATGGTTGCAGCTGCGATGTATACTGTAATTGCCTTAATAACAGGGAAATCACTTCGTTCAACTGCAATAATGACCTCTCGACCAATACCAGGAATGCCAAAAAAACGTTCAATTAAAAATGCGCCTATGAGTAATGCAGGTAAAGTTGACATCACATCGGTAATAATAGGAATTGAAGCGTTACGCAGTACATGTACACCTAAAATTCGGCTTTCACCTACACCTTTGGCACGTGCTGTTCGAACATAGTCCTGATTAATTTCATCAAGCACAAAACTACGATACAAACGTAAGGTTGGTGCAATACTCACAACTAACATGATTAAAATTGGAAGTAAGGCAAATTTAAATAAATTCTCGGTAAAGGTGTCACTCCAGCCTTGTACAGGGAACCAACTTAACTGATAAGCCAAAACATATTGAAAAACAATAATGTAAACTAAAATACTAATTGACATAGCAATAGTACATAGCATCATGACCATACGGTCGGTTAGAGAGCCTCGTACCGCTGCAACAGCCAATGCCAAAATAATTGAAATAACGGTTTGTAAAATAGTGAGCGGAATTAAAAGCGTTAATGACGGCCCTAATCGGGTTAAAATAATTTGGGAAACAGGTTCGCCAGTACTCCAACTCGCACCATAGTCAAAAGTCAGAATCTGCTTAATGAAAATCCAGAGTTGAACGTAATATGGCTGATCGACACCTAGCTGTTTACGAATGTTTTCGATTTGCTCAGGATTAGACATCTTGCCTGCTAAAATATAGGCAGGATCTCCACCGACCCAGTTAAAAAGAATAAAAATAAGTAAGACGACTCCCAACATGGTTGGAATCATCTGCCATAAACGCCGAATAACATATGCCAGCATAGTGATAATTCCTTATTTAACCCGTTGTCCGGTAATTTCATTAAAGAACGCTTTATTGTCAGGCTCACGACCAAGAAAATCTTTCACTAGCTCAGCAGCTGGTTTTTGGCTACCCTGCGATAAAATCGTTTGACGGTAACGTTGTCCTACTTGCGGATTATTGAGGTTATCGCCATAAGCAGAAAGCATGTCTAAAGCCAAAACTTCAGACCACATATAGCCGTAATAACCTGCTTGATACCCGCCCATCAAATGCCCAAACTGACCTGGAAATTCAGTTGTTGGTACATAACCTAAGGCTGTAGCGGCTTCCATTTTTTGCCAAGTTTCCAAAGGTTTTACTTTTAAGGCATCAGCAGTATGCAATGACATATCGTACTGGGCATAGAGTGTCTGACGTGCATAACGCAAACCACGTCCATAGTTATGCACCGCTTTTAAACGCGCAATTAACTCATCATCAACACGTGGACATGCTGGATCACAATAATCGGCAACTTTAGATAAGGTTTCTTTACGGCGCGCCCACTCTTCATACATTTGAGAAGGTGCTTCTACAAAATCACGTTCTACGGATGTTCCTGACTGACTTGCATAACGTGTATTTGACAAAATGCCATGCAAGGCATGACCAAACTCATGAACAAAAGTTTCTAACTCATCACTATTTAAACCTTTGCGGTTAAAATTGGTGACCAATGCTGAAACAGGTAATCTATTGGTTAAAGTGCTACCACCGTATACTCCCCAAACCGCGGCATGACCATATTTCCCTTCACGAGGGAATTTATCCATATATAGGCCGCCAAGAAGCTTTCCTGTCTTTTTATCAACTACATCGTAATATTCAACTTCGTCCTGCCATGCTTTTACTTTGACAGGTTTAAAGTCAATACCGTAAAGGTCAGATGAAATAGCAAACAACCACTTTTGAGCAGCTAAAGTTGGGAAATAATCACGAAGCTTTTCCTGATCAATCTGATATTTACTCTTACGAAGTTTTTCGCTCCAGTAAGCTTCACTCCAACGTGTTATCTCAGTTTTATCTAATGGCGTTTTTAAAGTTTGCGCTTTAAATGCTCGGAGTTCTTCGACTTCTTTACGTTCAAGAGGTGCTACTGTTTTTTGTACGTCTGCTAAAAACTGGTTTACAGCATCAGGGGTTTTAGCCATACGATCTTTTAAAACCCAATCCGCATAACTTGCTTTTCCAAACAATTGTGCCAACTCATAACGCAAATCTACTGCCTGCTTGAGTAGTTTTAAATTTTGCTCAGTACCACGTCTTGTAAAAGCAATCTGATATCTTTTTCGGGCATCATCATTGTCTGCCAACTCCATAAATGGCCGATATTCTGGATATTCAAAACCAACCAAATAATTTCCTTTCGCATTCTTTTTCAAACCTGAAATATAACTTTCTGGTAAACCCTTCATCTCTTCAGGAGTAAACTCAAGTTTTTCAGGGTTTATCACGAACGTTACGGGCATATTCTTGTTCTAATTTAGTCAATTCATCCAGAATAGCTTTCATTCTTACGCGTTTTGCAGGTTCAAGTTGAACACCTGTATCTTCAAATTGGCTCAAAATATCTTGACGATATTTTTTATCAACTGGGTCCGTTGCTTGTGTATTTTTAATTAAGTTATATAGCTTGGGATTTTGAAACATATCAGTGTGAAATTGATTAATTTTGATTTCACAATCTTCGGCTGCCTTACGCAACTTTGCATCTGGGTCTACGTTACTATATAAGCTTATCGGACCTGAAAAATCTTCAAAATGAGCAAAAATTTTATCCCATTTTGCCAAAATAGGTGCCGCTACTGCGTTAGCATTAACAGGTGTTTTCTCAAATTCTGTAATCTGTTGCTGAATTTTTTTTAAATTAGAATCACACCATGTTGGAAGCTGCTTTGCTTTAAGTAGTGGCAATGTACTACGAGTTGTTTCAGCTGAAGCATATTGGTTTATACCTATAGCCAACATACATAACGTTGTCATTTTTAGTGTTTTATTCTTCATCATATCTCCAGATTTTTCATTTAATGATTAGATTTAGTATTTGTATCAATATCAAAGTACATCCACTCAGCATGTAAAATTGGATGCTTTTTATAGCCAATGACACGCGGCTGGGCCAACATATTTCGGTAGCGGGCATAGGACATCTGCACAGGCATATAGACTTCTAACAAACGCGTCATTTTTCGATAAAGAGCATCTCGTTCAGGACCTGATTGCATTTGTTGGGTCTGGCGATATAACTGGTCAAACTCTGGAATCGAGCCACAAGACCAGTTCGTCATATGCGTATTGGGACCATAAAAATTCTGCATAAAATTATCCCCATCTGGATAATCAGCAATCCATGCAGAGGAACCAAACATACCTTCACACTGTTTTTGCGCTCGAATGAGGTCTGCAAAAAGCATTGGTTTAAACACCATTCGAATATTCAAACTATCAAAGTTTTTTTTCCAAAGCTCAGCGCTTTGTTGACCAATACTGTCACTTCGAGCCATATATTCAATGACAAGGGGCTTCCCATTTGGTTGAGTGCGCCAACCTGATGCATCTTTTTTATAGTGATATCTATCTAATAGTAAATTTGCTGCTTTCACCGAATATGGCGTACTGGTTCTATACTGAGGGTCATATCCCACTACACCGGGTGGAACTGGAAAATGTAGACGCTCGGCATCATCATTTCTTACTAATTTAATTTCTTGATCTAGTGAGCGAGACATTGCAATTGCACGGCGTAAAGCAATTTTTTCTTTACTCATTCCCCCAACAACCGGATTTTTAAGGTTCCAATAAATATAACTAATTTCAGGATCAACAATACGAGATAAATGCACATCCTCTTTGGCAAGTTCAGGTCTTAATTTACCGTCTTTAATCGCCTTCGCGACCAATTGCCCTTCAAGCTGAAATATATCAATCTCACCATGCTGAAATGCCAGCCATCGTGATTGGTTTTCTTCCATAACCTGAATATCAATTGTGCCTATTTGCGGCATTTTTTTGCCTTTCAGGCGCTTCACAATTGCCTCATCCTCAGGGCTACTGGCTGCAAAGTTCCAAGTAAAACCGCGATAATCAGGATTCGCTTTTAAAACAATACGCGAAGCAGGCACCCATTTACTGAGTACATAAGGTCCAGTGCCTACAGGATGTCCCATGACAAAACCAGCTTTGTCTTTATACTTTTCGATGACTTCACGCGCCACAGCACCTGTCGGGTCATGTGCCAGTAATAAAGGAAAGTTATAGTCGGGCTTAACTAAACGAATCACCAAAGTGTACTTATCAGGTGTTTGTAAACCACTTACCTTTTGGTCATAGTTAAATTTTCCAGTTTTATTGGCTGCGTTTATTAATGCATCCATACCTTCGATTTTGTTCTCTAACAACCAGCTATTGGGAGAACGTAAATTCGGATCCAATAAGCGCTTAAAAGAATAAGCATAATCATTGGCTGTTAACTCTCTAGGCTTCCCTTTAAAAACAGGGTCCGGTGTAAAATAAATACCTTTTTGAATGTGAATGGTATAGGTCAGACCGTCTGCACTTACTTCGGGCATAGTCGTAGCAATATGAGGAACTAATTTTGCGGGCCTTGCTAAATAGTCATACGTATATAAAGTTTCAAATATTGAAGTGGTTACATGCGCCGAATATAAATCATGGATATAAGCTGGGTCGAAACCTGTTTCAGCTGTCGGGAATACATAACGTAAAACTTTATTTGGATCGGCGGGGCTTTTCGCAAAAATACTTGTAGATCCAGTTAATGCCATGCTGGCAAGTAACAAACCGACACCACAATGCTTGAGCTGTTTTATTAAATTTTCAGTCATATTTATCTTTATCTAAAATTATTTTTTAACAGGAGTAATATCAAGATATTGCCAGTTTGTATTCATCATCGGGTGAGGTTTAAACCCCTGAACTTGCGGCTGTACCAACCAGTTACGAATTCGAGTTACATGAACAATCCACGGATTATCAGCCTCAATCTGGCGGTTAAGCTTTTCATAATATGGAAGACGTTGTTGGGGTGGTAAATGAGTGGCTTGATTATAAAGAGCATCGTATGTTTTAGACTGGTAACAAGCATGGTTTCCTTGCCCAGCGTTTGGACCATAAAGTAATTGTGCAAAATTTTCTCCTTCAGGATAGTCAGCAATCCATGCTCCACTCCAAATCATATATTTACATTGAGTTGCAGCTTTTAAATTATCCGCAAAATTACTCACCTTGAAGTCAGCGCGAATGCCAATGGCATCCAGATTTTTTTTCCAGAGTTCAGAATGAATAACCGATGCTGAGCTATTTTCATTATTAATTTTTAAAACCAAAGGTTTCCCGTTTGGTAAGTTTCGGTAACCATCAGCCCCTTTTTTATAACCATAATGATCAAGTAGTTTATTGGCTAATAGCGGATTGTATCCTACGCTACTTCTGTACTTCGGGTTATATCCATTTACACCTTCAGGTATAAACATTTCTGCTCTAACAGCTTGCCCTTTGTAAGCCTGTCTTATACTTTCTTTTTGATCATATGCCAAAGTAATTGCTCGACGAAGAGCTATCTTGTCTGGGCTAAAACCGCCAATCACCGGATCACGCATGTTCATCATCGTATAGGTAATTTCAGGTTCTTTATTAGGGAAATGCTTAATTCCTTTTTTTTGAAAAGACGCTTTAAGTTGTCCCTTATCTAAAGCTTGCGGAACAGCATCTGCTGTAAGTCTATCAAAATCTAATTGACCTGACTGAAAAGCCAACCATCGAGACTGTTGTTCTTCAATAATACTGACTACAACTTTACCAATTTGCGGCATTTTCTTACCGCTCATTTCTTTAACAAGCTGGTTATCCCACGGCGTTCCTGTTGACTTAAAGTTCCACACGAAACCCCGATAATCAGGATTGGCAACCAGCTCGACCTTACTTCTTGGTACATATTTACTTAACATGTAAGGTCCTGTACCTACTGGATGCATGCCAATACGGTCACCGTAATAATCAACAACCTCCTTAGCAACTCCACCAAAAGATATATAGGCAAGAATATAAGGAAAATTAAAGTCTTGCCGAGTTAAGGTGAGTTGCAGAGTATATCGATCAAGCGCTTTTACTCCTGCAATGGGTGCGGCGTAATCAAACTTTCCTGTTTTCTTTGCTTGAGCTACAACCGCATCGGCACCTAACAATTTCCCATCAATAAATGAAACAGAAGGTGCCCTATTTTCAGGATCTAAAATGCGTTTAATTGAATAAACATAGTCTTCGGCTACCAATTCACGGCGTTTGCCTTTAAAAGCAGGGTCATTGGTGAAGTAAATACCTGGTTTAATTTTAAATGTATAAACTTTACCGTCTTGTTCAATCTTAGGCAGGCTTTCAGCCGTATAAGGAACTAACTGCACAGGACGAGCTAAATAATCATATTTAAGTAATGGCTCGAAAATAGCTTCTGCAATACTGCCACTATAAAAATTGGTGGTTTTAACCATGTCAAAACCATCATCAGGCGCTTCATAAGCAACATGTAATATTTTGTTTGGTTGTGCAGGCGTTTGGGCGAAAGCACAAGAAACTGATGTAATAGCCAGACTTAAAATGGCGAGCTTAAAAATTTTTAATTTCAAGTTCCTACCTACTTAATTAATATTTTAAAGATATTATCCTTTTGAGTAACATCTAAATCCGCATAAGAAAAGTTCTTTCTCAACGGACTACTTTCTTCTTTGTAAATTACTAACCGTTTTATTCAATCTTTTATTTGATCAAATGGAAAAAGCTAACAATAAAATTAGAAAGCTGTAACTATCTAATATAAAGCGAATTTCATGCCATATTTTGTGATCAAAAATAATCCATATAAAAATATTTAAAATTTACATTTTAATTAGGCACTTAAAACTTCTGGGACTATATAAATAAAAGTAAGTTTATGCCAAATATTATATTTATATAACGTATCCATCATTAACCTATAATGCACAATTAAAAGTCATAAATGTTTCATTCTAGTTCAGAAAAAATCGTTATTTTTCACAAAAAATAACATATTAACACTTTGATTTATAAATATAAGTATATGAAATTATCATAATGTTACGTTATATAATTACATTTAATAAAGTTCTAAAAAGATACAGAAATCGATATCTAATACATGAAGATTCAAACAATGATTATTTTTTATACAAATAAATTTGAAACTTTTCGCCAACTCATTATTTTTTTCCAAATAGAAAAATAATTTGTTTGATTCCACCCTCTGAATTACAGCCTTAAACATAATAAAATCAATATTTATCAATATTTTGCATAAACTAAAAAAAGAAAAATATATAGTTGGCACTTGCTTTGCTTAAACACTTTTCAGCAATATCGCTAACTACAACAAAAAGGGATCAAATCCACGATGAAAAAAAAATACAATGTTCGATCTCAGGTAACCCCCAAGATCGGCAAAACAATTCTTAAATTAAGCACCCTTAGTTTAAGCATGATGTGTCTTACCCTGGCACAAGCAGCAGAAACCGAACCATCATCAACATCTGAAGACAAACCAGTAAAAGTCATAAAAGTTGCTGTGACAGGCTCATCAATTAAAGGAGTTGCTGCTCAAAGTGCTTCACCAATTACGGTAGTAAAAGTTGATGAAATTTTAAAACAAGGGGTGACTACAACTGAAGAAGCCTTAGCCAAAATTAGTGCAAACCAATCGAACTTTGTTACTGCCAGTAACGTCGGTGCAAGCAAAACAGCAGGCTCGGCGGCAAACCTTAGGGCTTTAGGTGCCAATAAGACACTTGTTTTACTGAACGGTCGACGACTAGCTGCAAATGCCTATGATAGCGGTGTCACAAACTTAAATATTATCCCACTTGCAATGTTAGACCGTATTGAGGTTTTACGAGATGGCGCCTCTTCCATTTATGGGACAGATGCAATTGGCGGGGTAATTAACTTCATTACCAAAAAACAGTTTACAGGCCTTAATCTAACCGCAGGCTATCAAAAACCAGAAGAAAAAGGTGGTGAACAACAAGACTATAGTATCTTTGGCGGCTTCGGTGATTTAGATGAAAATGGCTATAACGTTTTTGGCGTTGTAGATTATCGCAAAGGCGATGATGTCATGGCCAAAGACCGTAAGGTCAGTCAGCGTGGAGGGATATTACCCGAATTAGGTGTAAATAGAACCAGTAGTGGTTCCTTTCCAGCCAATGTCCCTGGTTTAGGTAATCCCTATGCAGCTACGGGGTGTGGTAATGACCCTCTAGTAGCGAGCACCGATGGTGAAACTTGTAGATACAATAGCCAAGCAGTGATTGGAATTGTTCCAAAGACAGAAGATATATCTGTAATGGGTCGAGCTACTTTTAAACTGAACGATAACTTTAATGCGATTGCAGAATATTTATATGCAAGAAGTGAAGTCACTACTTCAGTTGCGCCAGATGTATTTTTTGATTTGACGCTTGACCCTAGCAGTAAATATTATCCAGGAAATGGCATAACTCCGGCCCTAGCAGGCGCTACTGGAACTATCCCTCTATATCTGCGTTCACAATCGGGTAATCGGATAAGTAATAGTATTAACCAATCACATAGATTGTTTGCTGGTATTGAGGGTGAAACTCATGGTTGGGATATTAATTCAGGCGTTACCTATGCGCATAGTAGTGCATCGGATGCTATCGTAAGTGGCTATTTAAACTTTGATAAAACACAAGAAGCTTTAAACAATGGTATTTTAAATCCATTCGGACCACAAAACCCTGAAGATGCTAATGTATGGAATGAGTTAGGAGTTGAAGGTAAATACTTAAAAGCTAACCTAGATACAACTACCGTTGATTTCACTGCAAGTCGCCCTATATTTAAATTACCAGCTGGAGACGTCGGTTTTGCGGTTGGAGCAAGCTATCGTTATGAAGATTGGACTTCAAAAGTCGTTACTGATGTTGCCCGAGTGGCACCTAGTACAGGTGTCGATCCTGATGAACCAGTAAATACTGGAGATCGTAATATTAAATCGGTATTTACCGAATTTCATATCCCACTTCTTAAAACTTTAGAAGCTCAAATTGCCGCTCGTTATGATGACTACAATGATTTTGGCGATACATTTAATCCGAAATTTGCACTTCGTTGGGAACCTATTAAACAGTTAATGTTCCGTACAACTTATAGTACAGGCTTCAGAGCGCCAACACTTTGGGAAGTTAATGGTGCAAATTCAGTTACCAATACAGGTGCGTCATATAATGATCCAGTGCTCTGCCCTGGTGGAGTTATTCAACCAGGAGGACAAAAAGAACGTGATTGTAATATGCAATTCGATAGACAAAATGGGGGTAATAAAACTCTAGATCCAGAAGAATCAAAGTCTTTTACTGCAGGCTTAGTATTTGAACCAATTAAAAATTTAGCCTTTACTCTTGATTACTTCAATATCGAAGTCGACAAGCAAATTGCAACACTTTCAGAAACTGCTATTTTTAATGACCCTGTGAAATATGCAGACAAATTTGTACGTAATCCTGATGGCTCATTAGATTATATTATTACAACACAACAAAATTTAGGTGGAATTAAAACTTCAGGTTTCGATGTCGGCTTAAGCTGGGTTTCTCCAATGACTGCTACAGGTCGATTCGGTTTCAACATTGATGGTACATATATAACAGATTACAAATACCAAGCCGAACCAGATGGAGAATGGATAGGTGTTGCTGGGTCATATAGCGGCTTAGATTATCAATCTATTATTCTGCGATGGAAACATACTGCAAACCTAAATTGGAATTATGAAAACTGGGCTTTAAACCTACAACAAAACTTCTCTCGTGGGTACCAAGATCAAAATTCTAACGGCCAAAACCATAGAGTCAGTGACTATACAACATACAACATTTCAGGCACCTATAAAGGCTTTAAAAATCTAGAAGTGACAGCTGGTATCAAAAATATTTTTGATGAAGACCCTCCTGCTTCTAATGTAATTGATAACTTCCAAATGGGATATGACCCACGTTACGCAGATCCTTTAGGACGTACGTACTTTGTACGAGGTACATATAAGTTCTAAATGGTTGTTCTGCAAACATAACTCTCAACAGTTAGTTTGCAGAACAAATACCCATTCTTAGTCAAACAGTTATTTAAAAAAATTGTTTGTCTACAGTTTCAGGAGTAACTATGGGCATGACTTTTACAGACATAGAAAATAAATCTGCAAAGCGCCTTATTGGTATTGCCGCAGTGCTTTTTCTGCATCTTCTTGTTGCCTATATTCTGATGTCAGGTTTAGCAAACAATATTCAAAAACCAGCAGAAAAACCTGTGGAATTACAAATTATTCAGGATATTAAGCCACCGCCTCCTCCAAAACCAGAGGAGCCCAAGCCTAAGGAAAAACCTCCTGAGCCACCTAAAATGGTAGAAAAGGTAGCTAAAGTACCCGAGCCAGTGAAACAGGTCGAAAAAGCGACACCTGTACAAAAAGTGACTCCAGTAGCTCAACCGACAAAAGTTACCCCAACTCCAACTGCTGCACCTAGCACTCCATCACCTAGCCCAGTTGCAGCACCTGCTCCAGTGGCTGCTGCTGCACCAGCACCAAAACCTGCAGGCGTAACTCGCGGTGTTTCGGAAGGTTCAGGAGGCTGTAAAAGACCTGAATATCCACGTGAAGCAGAAATGAGTGGTGAACAAGGTACTGTGCGCATCCGAGTTTTAGTTGATACCAATGGCAGTGTTATCGAAGCAAAGGTGAAGAAGTCGAGCGGTAGCAGAATCTTAGATAAGGCGGCAACTAAAGCCTACAGCCTATGTACGTTCAAACCTGCAATGAAAGATGGCGTGCCTCAGCAAGACTGGTATGAAATTGAATATCCATTTGTAATTGAATAAACAATTGAATTAGCAAGAAATTAAAAATATTGGAGATAATATGATGAAAAAATCAACTCAACACCTAGTACGCTTCGCTTCTGCAAGTTTAATCGCAGCATGCTCTTTACTTCCATTAAGCTCGGTTTTTGCAGAAGAAACGAATACTCCTGTTGCAACAGCAACCGCTGAGACAACTTCAAATGCTGCAACTCCTACTCCACCACCAAAGCCAGCAACTAGCGAAACTGTTAAAAATCCCTATGGCCTAGAAGCGCTTTGGCGTGAGGGAGATTTAGTTGCTAAATCTACTTTATTTATATTAGTACTCATGTCGATTGGTACGTGGTACATCATTATTTCTAAATTCTTACAGCAAGCTAAAGTAAAGCGCCAAGGTAAAGAAGCAGAGAAAAGTTTTTGGGAAGCAACTTCACTAGATAATGCAGCCGACAATCTAGAGCAAAGCAGTGCATATCGCTTTATTGCAGAAAAAGGCATTAATTCAACCAAATCACACGGCGGCTCTTTACTTGAACGTATTGACTTTAATACATGGGTAAGCATTTCAATTCAACGCGCAATTGAAAAAATACAAAATCACTTAGGTGGTGGTTTAGCTTTCTTGGCAACAGTTGGATCAACGGCACCATTTGTGGGTCTTTTTGGTACGGTTTGGGGAATTTATCACGCATTAACAGCTATCGGCATTTCAGGTCAGGCATCTATTGATAAAGTTGCTGGTCCTGTCGGTGAAGCTTTAATTATGACAGCTATTGGTCTTGCAGTCGCAGTACCTGCTGTACTTGGTTACAACTGGCTAACTCGCCGTAATAAAGCAGTTATGGAAAATGTCCGTTCGTTTGGTTCAGATTTGCATGCGGTTTTATTAAGCGGAGAAATTAATACCAATAACTCCATTAACCGCAGCATTAAATAATCAGGAGTAAACATTATGGGTATGAGTGTTGGCTCTGAAGATGATGATGAAATGATTGGCACAATTAACACGACACCTCTCGTGGATGTCATGTTGGTTTTACTTATTATTTTTCTTATTACGATACCGGTAGTTACACATACGGTTCCAGTGAAACTGCCAGAAGAAAAAAATACTCCGTACGCAACCACGCCTGAAAATATTCAACTTTCTGTAAACAAGAAAGGAGATATTTTTTGGAATGAAAGCTATGTGCCTAATAAAGAAATATTGTTATCAAAACTCCAAGCAGTTGCACAAAAANNACCACAGCCAGAGGTACACATTCGTGGAGATCAGCTTACCCATTTTGAGGCAATAGATCAGGTTATTAGCACGACCAAACAAGCCGGTATTGGCAAAATTGCCTTTGTTACTAGCCCTCCAGCCTCCCCGTAATTAACTTAAGGAGAATTTTATGGGTATGAATGTCGGCTCAAATAATGATGATGACGTGATGTTAGAAGTCAACATGACACCTCTTATTGATGTCATGCTGGTACTCATTATTATGTTTATTATTACCATACCTGCGCCAAACAACGCGATTAATATTAATTTGCCAAATGGCACACCCCCACCAACAAATGAAAAGCCACCTGAAGTCATTGATGTTCGTATTGATGCAGCAGGCAAAGTATTTTGGAATAACCAACAGGTTTCTGACCGCACCGCACTAGAGACTTTATTTCAAGGTGTTGTTGCCAAAAAAGATCAAGACCAGATCAAACTTAAACCTGACCAAATGGCTGAATATAAAAACGTAGCAATGGTTATGGCTACAGCACAGCGTTTAGGTGTCACTAAAATTGGAATTGTGAGCAGTAACTAATATTGCTTTTAAAGCTATTTAACTCTATTAACTCCTGCGCTAACTTGAATCTTCAGTTAGCGTTTTTTTGAAGGGAAATATTCAATTCTAAAATAATATCTCCACACTCATCATGTTCTCCAGTTTCTATAAAACCCATTTTTTTATAAAGTTTATTAGCAACGTGATTGGATGATTTATACATCGTTCGAATGCGTTTAGCTCCTTTTGTGAATATTTCATCAATCGCTATTTGCAAAGCTACAGTACCATAACCTTTGGCTTGTTTATTTGCATCAATCATAAAGCGAAACAACCAAAACAATGTCTCATCAGGTGGATCAATTTCGACACAATACATTAAGAAACCAACAACTTCATCATCAAAACAGATCACTCGTGGACAGTAATGTTCCTCCACTTTAGACTCAGCAATAGAATATACATTTGGGGCAACATAGTCTTTTTGAGATTCATCCAATGATAATCTTGCACATTGAATCCAATTCTTTCGATTGAGATTTTTTAAATTAATCAAACTTAAAACCTTTTAGCTATAAATCTACTTCTATAAGCACAAAATATACCGAAAATAAAAAAGCCTCCGAAGAGGCTTTTTTTATGACAGGTTAAAATTAGTCACCTGTATAACCTTTTAACTTTAAACGAGCAGCGTGTAGTAACGGCTCAGTATAACCAGAAGGCTGTTCACAACCTTTAAAGATGAGGTCAGAAGCTGCTTGGAAAGCGATATTGGTTTCAAAGTTAGCTGTCATTGGTTTGTACAATGGATCATTCGCGTTTTGCTCATCAACAATTTTCGCCATGCGTTTAAGCACTTCTTCAACTTGTTCACGAGTCACAATACCGTGACGTAACCAGTTCGCAACGTGTTGAGAAGAAATACGTAATGTTGCACGGTCTTCCATCAAGCCCACGTTGTTAATATCAGGAACTTTCGAACAACCCACACCTAAGTCAACCCAACGAACTACATAACCCAAAATACCTTGGCAGTTATTTTCAAGTTCGTTGTTGATCTCTTCTGCTGACCAATTTGTTTCTGGTGCAAACGGCGGAGTCAACAAGTCGTCTAATGACAACATTTCTTCAGCTTTTAACTGATCTTGACGCGCTTTTACATTAACTTGATGATAATGCATTGCATGAAGTACCGCACCAGCCGGAGATGGAACCCAAGCACATGATGCACCCGCATTTGGATGTGCAGCTTTAGTTGCCAACATATCTTTCATGCTATCTGGTTTTGGCCACATGCCTTTACCAATTTGTGCTTTACCTTGTAAACCAGACTTCAAACCAATTGCAACGTTACGGTTTTCGTAAGCAGCAATCCATTTTTGTGTTTTTACAGCTTCTTTACGAACAACTGGTGCAGCTTCCATTGACGTATGAATTTCATCGCCAGTACGGTCCATGAAACCAGTATTAATAAAGATAGTACGGTCTTTTGCAGCAGCGATACAGTTTTTCAAGTTTACAGATGTACGACGTTCTTCATCCATAATACCGATTTTTAATGACTTCGCTGGTAATCCAATCGCCTGTTCAGCACGTTCAAATAACTCTACAGCAAACGCAACTTCTTCTGGACCATGCATTTTTGGTTTAACAATATACATAGAACCTTTGCGAGAGTTCTTGTTTTCATTTTCACTACGAATGTCAGCAACTGACAACAATGGTGTTACCAATGCATCCATAATTCCTTCGAAAATTTCTTCACCATCTACCAAAATAGCTGGGTTAGTCATTAAATGGCCTACGTTACGAAGTAACATAAGTGAACGACCATGAAGTTTTGTTGTACCACCAATTAAGTTTTTAATTTCGCGGTCTTTATTTAAATCACGAACAATCGTTTTACCATTTTTCTCGATAGATTCTTGAAGCGTACCCTTCATTAAACCTAACCAGTTACGGTAGCCTTCAACTTTTTCTTCAGCATCTACTGCAGCAACAGAATCTTCTAAATCCTGAATTGTAGTTACAGCTGCTTCAAATGTTAAATCTTTAACACCAGCTAAATCAGTTTGACCAATTGGGCTAGTCGCATCAATTTCGATAATGACATGAAGGCCATTACTTAGAAGTACAACTTCTGTAGGATTCGCTTCTTCACCGTTGAAACCAACGAACTGAGCTTCATGAGCTAAACCTGTTTTTGAACCATCTTTCAAAGTTACAACAAGTTTATTTTGCTCAATCGCATATTTTGTTGCATCGGCATGCGAACCTTGCGCAAGTGGAAAAACTTCATTTAAGAAATTTTTAGCGAACTCAATCACTTTTGCACCACGTACAGGATTATATCCTTTACCTTTTTCAGCTCCGCCTTCTTCAGAAATTACATCGAAGCCGTAAAGTGCATCATATAAAGAACCCCAACGCGCATTTGCTGCATTTAAGCTATAACGTGCATTACGTACAGGCACAACTAACTGCGGTCCTGCCAATAATGCGATTTCTTCATCAACATTTTCAGTTGTAATTTGAAAATCTTCAACTTCTGGCAATAAATAACCAATTTCAGTTAAGAACGCCTTATAAGCACCTAATTCAAATTTGTTGTTACGGTGCCATTCATCAATTTTTGCTTGTAATTCATCACGCTTAGCCAATAATGCTTTATTTTTTGGGCTAAGATCGACAACAACTTGCTCAAAGTTCTTCCAGTAAGTTTCACTATCTAAACCAGAACCTGGTAAAGCTTCATTTTCGATAAAATCGTAAAGTTCTTTAGCAATCGCTAACTTGCCTTTTTGAATACGTGCAGTCATTGTCTTTCCTGAAGTTGCTACTTTTTATACCACGAGAATCCTAGTATACCGATTTAAATTAAGCTGAATACTAATATCACATTCCTAAATAGTAAGCATTTTCCCTTGTAAAACTATTGACAAAGATAAATTTATCTATACAGGAAATATTAAAATTCTAACTAGGATTCCCAACAATTTATTCAATATTTAAAGATACTGAAACTAGACTTTTTGTTAACAGAACAAAAAAGTTCACTATCTTATTTTTCTAAAGCGTATTTAGTTATATCAAACTTTGCAGCTTGAAAAAGCACTATTTAACGAAATTTATCTATTTTTGTTGTAAAAAAAAGCGCCCTATATAGAGCGCTTTTCATATCTATTTTTTATGCGTTTTTTAGCTTCATCAATATGGCGATGTTCTGAATGCAAATATTCATCAGATTGCATTTCTAATAAACGCGAACGAGTACGCTCAATTTCAAATGCTAACTTTTCACCTTGATAAATATCAATAATACTATCTTGAGAAGTTAAAAGTAATTTTACTCCACGGTCATAAAACTCATCGACTAGATAAATAAAACGACGTGTGCCTTCAGACAAGAAATCTGTTAAATGAGGAACATTACTCACCAGAACCGTATTATAGATATTTGCAATCTCAATAAAATCTGCTGGGCTACGTGGTTTAAAGCAGAGTTCAGAAAACTCACACCACAACACATCTTCTGTATGCCCTAGAGTCTCAACAATACGATTATTGATTACAATAGGCTCTTGAGAATGAGCTTGTGTATGAGTTAATGCACTGAAACGTTCAGACATCCAGTTTTGGACTTCATTACTTAATGGTGATTTAAATAATTGAGCTTGTTTTAATACGCGTAAACGATAATCCACACCTGCATCTACATTTAAAATAGCGCAGTTCTTTTTAACCATTTCAATTGTTGGTAAAAAGCGGTCACGATGAATACCGTTTTTATATAAACCATCTGGTGCAATGTTTGATGTTGCAATTAATGTCACACCACGAACAAACAGTTTTTGAAATAAATCACTTAGAATCATTGCATCAGTTACATTTGATACAAAGAACTCATCAAAACAAATAACGACTGCATCTTTATAAATTTGGTCAGCCACGATTTCAAGTGGATTACGTTGGCCTGAAAGCTTATTTAGCTCTTTATGAACATGTTGCATGAAATGATGAAAATGCATACGTGTTTTACGACGAAACGGCACTGACTCATAAAATTGATCCATAAGCCAAGTTTTTCCACGACCTACACCACCCCACATATAGACACCTTTAGGTGATGTTTGGCGGCGAAAACGACGGAAAGCTTTTTTAGAGGCTTTATAACGGTTTAAAAGTTCTTTCCATACGCGATCTAATTCTTGCACTGCCTGTGCTTGCGCTTCATCTGCCATAAACTGGCCTGAAGCTAAAGCCTCAGCATAGCGTTCTGCTGGGGAAGAAGGTGAGAATGCAGTACTATGAGAAGATTTTAAATTTAACATATCGTTTTATTTCAATTTTAACTGATAGGAGTATAGCGAACATTTTGTTCAACCACATTAGCTTTTAGCATCAAGAATTACGACGATGACTCTTTGCCATATTGTCGAGGACTCTGCCCAAACCATCGTTTAAATGCATGATTAAACGCCGCTGGTTCAGAATAACCGAGCAATTCAGCAATAACTTCTATTGAGTATTCCCTATATTCCATAAGCTTTAATGCCTTATTCTTGATGATTTGTTCACGAATTTGCTTATAACTCGTATTTAACTGTTGCAATTGATGCCTTAATGTCCTTTCAGGCATTTTCAATGCAAAAGCAGTTTCCGCCATGCTCGGGATAATACCTTGTTGCAACTCAAGATAATCTTGCACACATTGTATGATATGTGGAGTTTGGTGATCTTGTTGATTTAATCTTGTCATTTCTGTAATACATTTTGATTCATAAATACGATGTGTAATGATATCCGCTGAGGGAATCTTAATTTCAAGCACATCCTTGCTTAGGCTAAATGCTGCATATTTACCATTAAAGTGCACATCATCGCCATAGTATGCAAAATAGCGAGATAAAGTATCTGAGTCATTTGGTTTTTCAAATGGAAGTTCTATACGCATAGCGGGCATTTGTAATCCCATCATCGTATAAATATCTTGAATAAATTTATAAGTTCCTGAAACTTCACATTGGGCCCGCAACTTGCCAATTTGTGTTTTCAAATCAACAGGCAAATAACTTAAAATTGTACGCTCATCAGTTTCATATAGGCCTAAAGCACCAAATAAATGAGTAAGTTTTTGATACTTTATCCCTTTATTTAATGCAGTTTGAACATCATTACTTGTGACAAGCAACATGAGCAATGGTCCATAACCGGCTAAAGCATAATGCTGTCCAATAAATAGGCCCTTTTCAGGCTCAACATTTTCACTAATAATTTGCTGAATATCCCATTCTAGGCGATCATGAATTGTGGAACTCGGATCTAAAGCATCAACCTTAATTCCTATACCAGCCAAACGTGAGTCGACATCAATGCCTGCATTGCGCATTCCTTGAATTAAATACATTAAACCAAGTATCGACCGTTTCATTCTTCTATCAATTTCCCTAGACTCAAATGTTTTACTATAAACAAGAAAGAAAATTAATTGCCGAATCTATCAATTTTCACGTCGATACAATCATGTTTAAACTGGTTAAAAAACGTTAGTCTTGCCTGCAATCCTCCTTTTAGCTTATGCAGGGTTTCCAATGCTAAACGCAAAGCAAGATGCTATTCAAAAAACTAAAATCGCTATTATTGGTGCTGGATTTGGTGGCCTAGCAATGGCAATCCGCTTACTGCAAAATCAACAGCAAGACTTTGTTATTTTAGAAAAATCAAATGATGTTGGTGGAACTTGGCGAGAAAATCGCTACCCAGGCGCGGCATGTGATGTTCAATCTCATATGTATTCCCTCTCTTTTGCACCTAAAACTGACTGGTCAAAACGTTACGCTGAAGCACCAGAGATTTTCCAATATATTCAAGATATTACAGAAAAATATAAGATTAAAAATTACTGCAAGTTTAATTATGATGTAAGCAATATCCAATATGATGAAGCACGTCATGTATGGACTCTAGACTTTAAAAATCAGCCTTCTATTGAAGCTCAATTTGTTGTTTTTGCATCAGGCCCGTTGCATATCCCACAAATTCCCCATATTCAGGGTATCGAAAAATTTAAAGGCAAAGTTTTCCATTCATCACAATGGGAACATGACTATAATTTGAATGGTAAATCAGTTGCATCTATTGGTACAGGTGGTAGCGCAATTCAATATATTCCGGAAATAGCTGGAGATGTTAAGCAACTCTATGTATTTCAAAGAACGGCAGCATGGGTAATACCACGAGATGAACGCAAATACTCAGGTTTGAGTAAAGCATTATTCAAATCTTCCAACATTTATCGCCAAATTCATCGTAGTCGTCTTTATTGGAGTAATGAGTCACGTGTTGTACCGATTGTTCAACCTCAAATTATGAAATATGGTCAAAAGTTGGCAGAAGCTTTCATTCGCTTCCAAGTTAAAGACAAGGAAGTAGCTAAGAAACTCACACCGGACTTTGTGATGGGATGTAAACGTATTCTTATTTCAAATAAATACTTCCCTACATTTAACCGTAAAAATGTTGAGCTAATAACAGATAGCATTCAAGAAATTAAAGAAAACAGTATTATTACTAAAGATGGTAAAGAACGCCCTATTGATTGCTTAATTTACGGCACAGGTTTTATAACTGACCCACGTATTTACTTAAAACATTTCACTTGTATTGGACGCAATCAAATCGAGTTAAAACAGGCATGGAAAGATGGTGCAGAAAGTTATTATGGCATTATGACTAAAAACTTTCCTAACCTATTTCAATTAGTCGGTCCTAATACAGTATTAGGTCATAATTCAGTTATTTTTATGATTGAATCTCAAGTAAATTACATTTTACAGCTCATTCAACTTGTAGAGAAATCTGGTCAAAAAGCAATTGAGATCAAACCAGAAGTTCAAGATGCTTTTAACGAGCGGGTTCAAACTCAGCTTCAAGGGACTGTGTGGCAAGCTGGAGGCTGTAGTAGCTGGTATCAATCTGCCGATGGAAAAAACTTTTCGTTATGGCCAACCTATACATGGAAGTACTGGCTAGAAACGCGCAAAGTTAATCCTAAAGATTATTTACTATTAAATAAAAACTCACAGAGCTATGCAGCTTAAAATGTTCAAGACATAATAGGTGGGTTAAAAACAATCCACCTATTATTATATGCAATCTTTTTATCTTATCATTCAAATTTTTTTAGCACTTGCTTCCGGCTATTTTCTAGCACCTAGACTATCTCTAAATATCCGCCAGTTTATTTTTAAAATACTGCCCTATTTTTCTTATATTCTTTTAGCAAGTGTGGCTTTAGAATTAACACTAGCACTTGATCAAATTGAGAACCCTTCTGCGATACTTCCACCAGCTATCATCATTGCACTTACCACATCTTTTGGTTCTTTTTTTACGTGTTTATTGGCTTATACAATTTTTGATAAACAAAGTGTAAAAGGAAAAATCTCACTTCAACTTTTTGTAAATGCTTTAAAGAATATTGCAAAAGCCTTTCTTGCCTTAGGCGTCGGTGTTCTATTGGGAGCTATTGTCACTCAATTCAATTCACATATGGCATTTAATAGTTGGTATTTATTATTACTGTTTATTTTCTTAATTGGTATTGAACTTGCCTTCACTCATTTCAACCGTACGTGGTTAAGCTGGAAAATTTTAATTGTACCTTTAGCTGCTTTTATAGGGTCATGTATTGCAGGCTTCTTCAACTACTTTTTGCTTAACAAGCATTTTGCGCTGAACGAAACATTAGCATTAGCACAAGGTTATGGCTGGTACTCAATGTCAGGAATCTTATTTACGCAATTACATTCGGCAGAACTAGGTGGCATCGCGCTATTGACTGATTTATTTAGAGAAATTGTTGCTATATTTTTAATGTATACAATGGGATGGCGTTTTCCTCGCCCTGCTATCTCAAGTGCTGGCGCAACGTCAATGGATGTTACCTTAGCAATGGTAAAACAGTCATGCGGTACACATTATGTACCACATGCCATGATGAGTGGCTTATTATTAAGCCTACTCGCCCCGTTATTAATTAGCTTATTTCTAAATTTTTAGGCAATTGAAGCAAGAATAGATTTCAACATTTCTGTTGGATCTTCTGCTTTAGTAATCGGTCGACCAATTACCAGATGTGTAGAACCATCAAGCATAGCCTGCTTTGGAGTTACAATACGTTTTTGGTCGTCTGCATTAGAACCCTCTGGGCGAATACCTGGTGTTACCAAAGAGAAGTCTTGCCCAATTAATTCACGAAGAATCTTAGCTTCTTGAGCAGAACAAACTACACCATCTAAGCCACTTTCTTTAGTGAGTTTAGCTAAGCGCTTTACATGTTCTACAGGTTCAACATCCAAACCAATATCTTTTAAATCTTCTCGACCCATTGATGTGAGTACTGTCACAGCAATCAACTGAGTTTGATAGTTACCCGCTTTTAAACGCTCTACACAAGTTTCCATCATTTTACGGCCACCTGAAGCATGGACATTTACCATCCACACTCCTAGATCAGCTGCTGCACAAACAGCCTGAGCGGTAGTATTTGGAATATCATGAAATTTAAGATCAAGAAAAACTTCAAAATTTTGTTCTTGAAGTTTTTTTACAACAGATGGGCCTTCATGAGTAAAAAGCTCTTTACCCACTTTTACACGGCATAAAGTAGGATCAAGTTGTTCAACAATTTTTAAAGCGTCATATTGGCTTTTTGCATCTAACGCAACAATGATACTCAAGAGACTTTCTTCCATCACATAAAATCAGCGTCATTATAATAGACAAGTCATCAAGTAATAAAGGAATGTATAAGGAAGGCTTTCAAATTTAGAGACAATAATGTCACGGGGACTAATTTTTAGAAAAATAAAAAGAAGAAAACACTTATAAATTAAGGAATATACTACTCTTTATTCGTGAATAAAGAGTAGTGTTCGAATTATAGCGGAGTAGAGTTTTTATCTTGAGGATAAACATCTAAAACGGTTTTTTCATGTCTTACATTTGCAGCGGCTTCTGCTGCTGCTAATTGAGCACTTTGAATCTGTTCTTTTCTCAAATGGTCAATATCTTTACGAAGACGTTTAATTTCCCAGCTTTGTTGAAACACTCTGAAAACCTGAACACCTAGCAAAAGACCGACCACCGTTCCAAGCACTAATGTGAGTAGCAATAATAAGCCTAATCGCATAGCTGGAACTTGAGTAAATAGCAAATCAACAGACAGCTCTGTTGGATTTTGCAATACAAGGGCTAAAGAATAACCAAATACAACAATAAGCAATGCAATTAAAATATAACGCATAGGCACCCCACTTATAAATTTTTATTTATTTTCCGGATTCGTTGACTGCATCACGCAGTGCTTTCCCGGGTTTGAAATGCGGAACAGCTTTAGCTGCCACTTCAACTGATCTTCCTGTTTTAGGATTGCGACCAACTCTTGGATCACGGTGGTGTAAAGCAAAGCTACCAAAACCACGGATTTCAATTCGATTATCAGTTGATAGTGCTTCTATCATTTGATCAATCATAATTTTAACCGCCTCTTCCACCAAAGGTTCAGCTAAGTGTGGGTTTTTTAGCGCAATGCGTTCAATCAAATCAGACTTATTAAGAGCTTCAGTAGTCATCTACGACCTCGTTATTTATTGCTACTCTATGTCGTCTGATAATAACCTGTTTAAATACAAAACGGTAGCGCAGTATGTTGAATACTAGGCTACCGTTTACAGTAATTTGTATAAAAAGTACAATTCCGTTACATGAAACTGTACTTTGTTAACCTATTACTTCATTTGTGCTTTAATCAAGTCACCAATAGTCTTAGGACCATTTTCTTGACTTGTTGTTGTTGTACGTAAAGTAGCAACTGCTTCTTTCTCTTCAGCTTCGTCTTTNGCTTTNANAGACAAGTTGATNGNGCGAGATTTACGATCNACGTTGATGATNTTCGCTTCAACTTNTTGACCAACTTCTAAGAATTTAGTTGCATCTTCAACGCGGTCACGGTTGATTTCAGAAGCTTTAAGAGTAGCTTCTACTTCGTCAGCTAACTTAACAGTTGCGCCACGAGCATCAACTGCAGTTACAGTACCTTTAACTAAAGCACCGCGTTCGTTAGCAGCTAAGAAATCATTGAACGGATCGCTGTTCAATTGCTTGATACCAAGGCTGATACGGTTACCTTCAGCGTCTACAGACAAGATAACAGCTTCAACAGTGTCACCTTTCTTGTAACGACGAATAGCTTCTTCGCCTTGCTCGTTCCAAGAAATATCAGACAAGTGTACTAAACCGTCGATACCGCCGTTCAAGCCGATGAAGATACCAAAGTCAGTGATAGACTTGATAGTACCAGATACTTTTTCGCCTTTCTCATGAGCTTTAGCAAACTCTTCCCATGGGTTAGCACGAGTTTGTTTGATACCAAGGCTGATACGACGACGTTCTTCGTCAACTTCAAGAACCATAACATCAACTTCATCACCAATCTGAACAACTTTAGATGGGTGGATGTTTTTGTTAGTGTGGTCCATTTCAGAAACGTGAACTAAACCTTCAACGCCTTCAGCGATTTCAGCGAAACAACCGTAGTCAGTTAAGTTAGTTACACGAGCTTTAACGATAGAACCTTTAGGGTAACGGCTCATGATCGCTAACCATGGATCTTCGCCTAATTGTTTAAGGCCTAAAGATACGCGGTTACGCTCACGGTCAAATTTAAGTACTTTAACAGTAACTTCTTGACCAACTTCAACAACTTCTGAAGGGTGCTTGATACGTTTCCAAGCCATATCTGTGATATGGAGAAGACCATCAATACCACCAAGATCAACGAATGCGCCGTAATCAGTAAGGTTCTTGATAGTACCTGTAACTGTTTGACCTTCTTCAAGTTGAGCAAGTAATGCTTCACGGTCAGCAGAAGATTCAGCTTCCATAACAGCACGACGAGATACAACAACGTTATTACGTTTAGCATCAAGTTTGATTACTTTAAACTCTAACTCTTTACCTTCAAGGTGAGTAGTGTCACGGATAGGACGAGTGTCAACTAATGAACCTGGTAAGAATGCACGAACAGGACCGATGTCAACAGTAAAACCGCCTTTAACTTTACCAGAGATAACACCAGTAACGATTTCGCCATCTTCAAAGATTTTTTCAAGTTTAGTCCAAGTTTCAGCACGCTTAGCTTTTTCACGTGATAAAACTGTTTGACCCATACCGTTGTCAAGAGCTTCAACAACTACGTCAACAGTATCGCCAACTTGAACTTCAAGTTCACGTTGTTCATTTAAAAATTCAGCACGGTCAACAATGCCTTCAGACTTTAGGCCAGTGTCAACAGTTACCCAGTCGCTATCGATGTTTACAACAACACCTTGGATGACTGCACCCTTTTCAACGTTGAGGTTTAATTCACTTTCTTCAAAGAGGGCTGCAAAAGATTCGGTCATGATATACCTGATAAATTCAGCGGTCTTGGATCAGACAAGGCCGGTTTAGTTAAGTATCAACATAGTCTTTATAAACTGATCAAGCTATGCGTCAACTGATAATTCTATTTGCTAAATGGTACGGCTATCGACATAATCAACCATCAACTTAAATACCTGATCGATCGTTAATTCCGAACTATCAATGATATAAGCGTCTTCGGCTGGCTTGAGTGGAGCAACTTCTCGCTCCATATCTCTTTTGTCACGCGCCTGTATATTAGCTAAAATGTCGTTTATTTTAGCATCTAGGCCCATGCCCTGCAACTGTTTTACTCTTCGCTCGGCACGGGACTCCGCTGAAGCTGTTAGATAAATTTTCGCATTTGCTTCAGGAAAAATAGCTGTTGCCATGTCACGGCCATCTGCAACTAAACCAGGATTTTGTGCAAAAGCTCTTTGTCGCTCAAATAATGCCTGTCTAAGTTCTGGAATTGCTGCAACTTTCGATGCATATTCACCAACCCGTTCTGTACGAATTGTTTGAGATACATCTTCGCCATCTAGAAAAACTAAAATCCCTGCTGCGGAAGTTTCAAATTTAATATCCAGTTGACGTGCATATTGAACGCATTCATCGAGCTGACTGTCTAATTTCTCTAATAAATCGTGTTTATGTAATGACAACCCTAATAAACGATATAAGGCACCAGAATCGAGTAAATGATATTGATAATGTGCTGCAAGTTTTGCGGCCAATGTTCCTTTACCCGAACCACTCGGACCATCAATAGTAATAATTTGAACTGTCATTGAACTCTCACTAAGAAGCAATTGCTTTAGCTAATCTCGAAAAGCCTAGTGTAATGGCTAGTTTTAGCTGTGCAAGGATTAATTTACTTACCACTGGAGCTTTTGCTGTTAACTCGATGCGGTATGTAACTAAAGTTATATATGGGGTAATTTCAGAAAACTCGATTCGACCTAAATGGTGTTTAATCAAAGGATTGTCTATTAATTTATATTCAATGCTTTTATTTTCTTCAAGCAATGTAATTTCTTCTTTAAGTGGCTTGATTGGACCAAATCCCATACGACGAACTGAACCTAAACCATCAGGTCTTTTAGAATCTGCTGAGTCTTTTACACGTACAACTTGTAACGGTGCAAAAGCAGTATTATAAGTTGAATGCTTAGATAGCAAGTTAAATACATCACCAAGTGGGGCATTAAATTCTTTTTTTACGGTAATTACATTACGCATTGAATATTCCTTATTAAATAGAATCATGGCAGTAAAATCGCGTTAGTTTGCCATAAGCTCATGTTACTTTTTAATCATTTAAGGACGTTTTTTGTTGTTTTTCCAGTTTCTTTTGCTCACGTCTTTGTTTAAAAAAATGACTGAGTTGTTGGGCACATTTTTCTTGTAAACAACCCTGTTGAAAGGTAAATCTGTGATTGTAATAACCATGTTGTAGTAATTGACGAGCGCTTACCAATGAACCTGCTTTAGGTTCTGTTGTACCAAAAACCACATGTTTGATTCTTGCATGTACTAATGCGCCTACACACATTGTGCACGGCTCAAGAGTGACATATAAAGTTGCATCTTCAGGTAATCGATAATTTTCTAATGATAAACACGCTGCACGAATAGCCTGAATTTCTGCATGTGCAGTTGGATCTAACAAACTAATTGGAGCATTATATCCCGATCCAATCACTCTATTTTGGCTCACCACAACCGCTCCAACTGGGATCTCACCCTGCTGAGCGGCTAATTCAGCTTGCTCGTAAGCAAGCTGCATCCAATATTCATCACTATATTCAGTCATGTATTTTAGGTGATCACACCATGTTGTCTAAGCAAAGCATTCCAGCTATCTATTGAGGTAACTGGCGGACCATCAGCTAATATACCTCTTAGACTTAGGTCTTCACATGGCTTCCATTCTGGTGATAAATCTTTATCAACCAAGCGTGCACGAACACCTTCTACAAAGTCAGGATGACGAATTTTCCACTCAGAAATCTGAGCTTCTAAGTCAAAGACCTCATCCCAAGAATGTATTTGTTTACCCCATTGCCACAGCAACCAAGTAATTGCTGCAGTACTAGGAGATCCTTTTTGCAAGTTCTCACTCGCTTGGCGGAGCCAATCACTGCTGGCATCACGCAAGCTAACAATAGCTTGGTAATCTTGTTCAAAATTAAAACCACGGCAAACGCTATGAATCACATCGAGCGAGTTTTGCAATGGGCCTGCCGCAACAGGACGATGCAAACTATTTAAAGTATCATCAATTGCGCGGAAATCACCTGCAGGATAATGAGCCCAATTAATATTTAAAACTTTTTGCAAAACATTATCACGCTGTGCTTCACAAATATGTGTTGCCCAACCGATGCTATATGCTCCAGCAGCTGTCATGATTGAACCAGTTAAACCAGTAAACAAACCTACTGGGCCACGATCTGCTAGGAAACGGCTCGCCCCGACATCTGGATATAAACCAATATTAATCTCAGGCATTGCCAAACGAGAATATGGGGTTACTAGACGGAATGGTGCTGCCATGAACAAACCCAGACCACCACCCATAACATAGCCTTCGCCCCAAACAACCACAGGTTTAGCATAATTATGTAAGAGTAAGTCTAAAGCGTATTCTTGCTGAAAAAATTTATTCGCAGTATCTACTTCTTGATTTATAACAAGTTGACGTAATTTTCTAACGTCACCACCTGCACAAAAAGCTTTTGGTGTAGTTGAATCTAACCAAATTGCTTTAACGTTCTCATCATCACGAAAATCTTCAAATACACGCAATAATGCCGTTACGATTGACTCATCTAAAGCATGCAATGATTTAGGACGATTCAAACGTACTATACGCCAGCCGTTTTTTGCTTCTTCAACCACCAAGTCCGGGTGATAGTTATTTACATTGGGAGAGTTCATCATGCGTCCAATTGCCAGTCTATGGGCTCAATGCCATGTTGTTTCAAATATTGATTTGTTTTTGAGAACACTTTGCATCCAAAAAAACCACCTCTATTTGCAGCAAGAGGTGATGGATGTGCGGCGGTTAAAACCAAGTGTCTATCTCTATTTATACGTTGTCCTTTGCGCTGTGCATAAGCACCCCACAAAATAAATACCACATGTTCTCTTTGCTCATTCAAAACATCAATGACTTCATCAGTAAATGCTTCCCAACCTTGCTTTTGATGTGAAGTTGGCTGCCCAGCTTCAACAGTAAGCACGCTGTTCAGTAAAAGCACCCCTTGTTTAGCCCATTTCGTTAAGTCACCATGGCGAGGAGCTGGAATACCCAAATCTGTATGCAATTCATGAAAAATATTACGTAAAGATGGTGGTAATGCAATACCTTTTTGAACAGAGAAACTTAATCCATTCGCTTGGTTCGGTCCATGATATGGATCTTGTCCCAGAATAACGACCTTCACATCAGCCAATGGTGTCGTATTTAGAGCACTAAAGATTTGTTTACTCGGTGGATATATTATTTTTTGTGCTTGCTTCTCTTGAAATAAGAAATCGCGCAAATTATCCATTTGAGGACTTAAACAAAAAAGGTGCTAAAGATATTTTCCAGCTTTCTTCTAATTGAACTTTACTGAGTTTATCTTGCTGTTGCTCAGTTAATTGCATTAATGTCATCCTAGATCAATTTTCAATTCTACAAATAGAGTAATTCGATTTACACTTCGACCTGCAAATCAACTTGAGGATTATTAAATTTCATCCCTTTTTTCAAGTCTTCATACATTTGCGGATTTGCCCACTCTATCTGAATTTGTTCTGAAAAAACAATTCCATCAAGACTTAAGATACCCATTTGTTGGTTTTGAATATCTTCAATAAAGCTTTGAGCATATCCAGTATCGGTCTCATGAACAATAACTGAATAAACCTCAACATCACCTTCCCCATTTTGAGTGATTGTTGATTGCAAAACTTGCTGAGCTAGATAAAAGAAAATACGAGAGAACTGTTCAGCTGAAGGTGAAACCGGTAAAGAAATCCAGCGAGCACTAAAAGTCTGACAAGCATCAATATATTGAGAATCATCTTTTTCCCAAAAACAGATTGCATGATCAAAGCTGTCAATAAGGTCTTTTATTACCCCTTTTAAAAGCCCAAAATCATAAACCATTTGTCCATGATCTAATTTCGAAGCTTTAAGCAATAATTCGACTTTATAGCTATGTCCATGAATTGATCGCTTACAACGATCCGATGTACAGTTACGTACAACATGTGCATTTTCAAACTTAAATAACTTGCGAATTAACATGTGCCAAATCGATCATTCCTTCTAAGAACATTATTATAAAGCAAAAGACAAAAACTTCGCACCACTTTTCAATTAGAAACAATTAGCGAAAAGTATGATAAGACTTGTGAAGAAATATTGAAGATAAGCATATGGAAAATTTATATTTATTCTATTATGTCGATTAGAGAAATTCATAAAAATGACTTTTCAACGATATGACCCAAACAAATAAATTACAATTTTTCAACTAGTTAAATGGTGACATATTTCTAGAATAAACATAAACCTGCTTATCATTACGCATGAGTGCACTTGTAAATTGTCTTTTTCTATTATTAAGCACTACCTCAATTTGTGCTTGAAAAAAACTCGACTTTACATCTAACAGGCTATTCACCTCAGTTCTCTTTTGAGTATCGACTGTTGAAAAAGCATTCAATTGCCATAATTCATCAACATTTTGAAAGAATTTTAAATTTTGTTGGCGCATTTGAAGCTCTTTTTCTACCGCCCCTATATCTAATTTTTCATCAATACTCGCTAAGACTAATGGTGAAGCAGTATTAATATTCACTTTTGTATTCTCGGGTAATGCCGAAATATAAGGGGCAATTAAATCATATTTCTTACCGTCAAAACCTCTTACTAATTTTAACTCCTCAATGCGATGAAATTTAGCATTTGAAGCTAAATAGCTAGGATCAAGACCTTCATAATAGCTACTTTCTGCTCCCATAGGTCCAGATGGTTCTTCATCTGGATCTTGCCAATCGATAACTGCTTGACTTAACTCTGCTGGCAAGCCTACACGTACAAGTAAGCGCTCAAACCAGCTTTTGGCAGCTTCATTTACCTTACCTTCATTGGTTGTTAAATTGTTTAAGTTAAATTTGCCTGACTCGTCGATTAAACGCCCTGATACAGCTCCATCTTCTATTGGAAAAGGTGGCATCGGCTGTGCCCATGTTTCTTTTAAATGATCAACGCCACCTGCATTGTTTGCATCTTGAATTAATAATTCAGAAAAAAAAAGCTTCTGCACTTTTGGCATATAATAATGACTGATTTTGACGCATTAAATAACCAGTGTTTTCCATGGTATTGGTTTGATGCTTTGCAATAGAGGCAGCTAAAATTGTAGCCAATGCAACCATAATCAAAATTGTGAGCAAAGCTACACCTTGCTGGCTCTTTTTATAGTGCAACATTATGCTCCTCCTTGTTTGGAGAGCGATAAATTCCCTTGGTTTAAGCTATAAATCCACTCATAACTTACACCAGCAACTGTGAGTTGTATTTTTATTCCTTTCGGCAGTTTTCTAAACTCTTCTGGCTTTGTAGGATCAATATTAATTTCTGGCCACTTTGTCACTTCTTGCGGCGTGAGCACCATAATTTGAAATTGTTCAACTTGACTCAACAAAGTGCTAGATAAAGGTTGCTCTCTGTTTGAAGTATTTAAATTGCTATATTTAAGACGATAAAGCTTTTTTTGATCAGGATCATATCGATATTCAATACGCTCAAAAGGTGATAACCCTTGTTTTAAAGGATCAGTAACACCGGCCTTACTAAAGCGAAGAACTTGATTATCAAGTTCTAATGCTGGATGAAGCTGCCCCCCTTGATTTGCCGATAAGGGTATAATTTGTAATGTATCTCGCAAAACTTGTTGATACGCATCTTGTAATTCAAATAGCTGCACTTCATGTTGAGCATTACGATCACGGACTTTTAATAAATAATCAAAAATCTTCCAACCCAACAAAGATAAAACAGCAAAAATTGCAATTGCGACTAAAAGCTCAACTAAAGTAAATCCTGAGGCACGAGTTAATCGAGCCCTGTTCGATCGTGCTGCAAGACGTGAAGCTGTGCTTCGAGAGCGAAAACATTTATTTTTTATCATTATTTTGCTTTTATTGGATAATTAAAAAATACCAAGTGGGTAATACCATTTTGAACTTTTCCTTTATCAGAATCATATAAGCTAATTTGCAAATCTACTTTCTGAACATTAGGGCTGACTGTAGATTCAGCTGATTTATCAATCTGCCAAGTTTCCCCTTGAGAAGTAACCTGCTTACTTTGNGTGCCTTGAAGCCATTCTTGATTTATCTCCATTAAGGCTACTTCATTCATTGCCACAAACTGAGCTTTTGTTCTAAGAATTGCATTTGAGGTAGATTGGGTATATTGCATGGCCACTTTAGTTAACGCGACAGCAGCTACTGCAAAAAATTGCTAAAGCTACCATTACTTCTAATAGAGTAAAGCCTTTAGATTTCATTTATTTTACCCAAATGATCAATTTGTATTTCTGAACCAATTGGTTTTTGTTCAAAGTAAAACTGTATTTTAACTGTTTTAGCTTCGCCATTTCCAAACCAGATTAGCTGAGGAGCCTGCCCTCCAACTAAATCTGTATTAGTCGCTTTTGAATAGTTCTGCCCATCTAGAGGCTGTATTGTAAACGATACATGTTTAGGCAATTGGCGCGTAGTAAATTCTGGGTATTTCTGCCAGCGGTTTTTTAAATCTTGGACCTGTAATTTACTCTGATCGTAGTATTCATACAGNTCATAGGAAAATGGGGAAACGTCAGTCTCACTCAGAGTAGATAAAGCTAAAACACGAGATTGATCAAGTGATTCTTTACCAATTTTATGTACATCAAGCAAAAATAACTCTCTTGCTTGCATCGCTTTCTTTTGATCAACCCCACCTATGTTGAGTACAACCAGAGAGGTCATAATCGTCATAATAACAATCACCACCATCACTTCAATGAGGGTAAAACCTTTTTGTGATTTAGATGGTGATGGAGATTTCATATCGACCTATTAAGCATATTGTTCAACAGCTTGTTTAGGTAAGGCTAATGCCTGATCAATATAAGCCACTCTTAACGTGTCCCTTGAACCTAAATACCGTTGGTAAAAACTTGAGTTAAGAATAGCTGCTGCACCATGAGTTAATGACCAAATAGATGCCAGATAATCTCGAGTTGTCATATTGCTTTGAATAGATTCTAAATAGTGATCTGTCATGCGAATGATAATTCGTAATCGCTGTTTACGCACCTGATAAAGTTCATTAAAAAGGTGATGCACACCTTGAGCTGTAATCGAAAGTTTTTCCTCAATTTGATGAAATAAAACTGTCCGCTCAGGATGATGTAAATGATGCAACATAAAAAAAGCCAAGTGTTCTGGAAAGGCCTTTTCAGTATCTTGAACCATTTCTAGTAACATACGTTCATTACGAATAATCAATAGCATGTACAATTCATCTTTACTTTGAAAGTGTTTGTACAAAGTTCCTTTTGCTAAATCAAGCTCAGCAGCCAAGACATCAAGTGTCATTCCGGCTTCGCCATTTTCTAGCAATAATTGCTCCGCAACCTGAAATATTAATACTTCTCTTGCTCGGAACTGAGCCTGACGATCCATCTTCACGCAATTACTCTCTTATATAGTTTCTATAACTTAAATCGCTTTTAGCAAGTTCTCAAAATTTTGTGAGGTGATCATTGCAATTTCCTCAACCGATTTATCATATACATCACTGAGCGCTTTGGCTACATAAGGCACATATTTTGGTTCATTTGTTTTACCGCGGTATGGAACAGGTGCTAAATAAGGACTATCTGTTTCAATTAAAAGTCGATCTAGCGGAACTTGTTTAGCTACATCACGCAAGTCTTGTGCATTTTTGAATGACACAATACCTGAAAAAGAAATGTAATAACCACAATCCAGTACAGCCTTAGCTGTTTCCCAATCTTCGGTAAAACAGTGCAAAATTCCATGCGTGGAATGTTCAGCACGGATAATATCTACCGTATCATGCTTTGCTGAACGCGTATGAACGACGACTGGTTTTTTTACAATTTTCGAAGCTTGAATATGTCTTGCAAAACATGCCTTTTGCTCTTCAATAAAATCTGTACTGTGATAATAGTCCAGTCCAGTTTCACCCAGAGCCCATACTTTTTCCGACTGAGCTAATTCAATCAAGTGCTCGGTCGTTGCACGTGCCATTGTATCTATATCTTCACAAGGATGCACACCTACCGTATAACCAACATCTTCATGCCTATTTGCAATTTCTGCTAGTGCAATATGGTCATCAAGATCAACAGAAATTGCCATAAATTTAGACACTCCTTCTGCTCGCGCTGCAGCGAGCGCAAGGTCCAGATCACCGTTATAAGGCGTTAAATCTAACATCGTTAAATGGCAATGCGTATCAACAAACACTTTTCTATCCTATTTGATTACATGGTATAACTTGGACGATCTAGAGACATACTACCAGCCAAAACTCTTTCTGCCTCAGCTTTATAGTAAATTCCCTTATCTCCACTTAATTGAATAGCAAAACCTTGAGGTTTAAAGCCACTTTGCTTGTGCGATATCCAAATCACCTTACCAGTGAGAGGAATTTTTTGAGACTGCTCAGGCAAAGTAGCTAAAATGAAAATTTCTTGCCCCATCTTTACCTTTTGTTTTGATGGTACAAATAGGCCTCCACCTTGCACATATCCCATATAGCTTGCTTGCAAAGTAGCTCTATCAGGAATATTTACCTGAATAATCCCCCCCATTTGCGGTTGCATAATCTTCCCCTTAAATATTCATTAACGTTATAAACAATTGATCTATAATAAGTTGACTTTGTACATTTTGCTCAACAAGCTTTTTTGCTTGTTGTACTTCACTATAAATATTAAATAAGCTTTCTAAATCGTAATATGGACTTAATTGATCAAAATCTAAATCAGTATTTTTTTGTGGCTGATTTAGCTTGACTACAAATTAAATCTCCCAACAAGTATTCAAAAAGTACGATAAAATCATTAAAACTTAATTCTTTTTGCCATTTTCCTGAGAAAAATAGAGGCATATTTTTTTGAGCTACAATTTTTAGCCAGTCATTTAAGAAAATCTAGTCGTTTAGCAAACCAATCACTTTTTGCAATTTCTATTGCTTGCAAAGGCATATCATTAGATAGGCCAAGTAATAAATCAGGTTGTACTTCTGCAAGTTCAGATAAATGCTCATCCAAATAGGAAGTAGCCTGTTCATATGAAATACGATCTAAAGCAAAATGCTGCAATCGGCTACGAATAGTGGCTGGTAATTTAAGATAATGATCAGCCAATAAAATTAAAACAACACGTTCACCGGGTTCTTCTAAAGTTTTTAGTAGCGCATTCGATGATGCCAAGTTAAGAGCTTCAGCAGGCTCAATAAGAATAACGCGCCAACCTTCTCCAGTTTGTTGCACGAAAGGCAGTAAATCTCGGATCTTTTCGATTTTTATTTTTGCATTCTGCTTTTTATTTTCTTCATCTGTTGTGATATGGACATAATTGGGATGAGTGTCTGATTTTAACCATTGACAACTGCTACACTCACCACAAGCACCATGCGGCTGCTTATTAAGGCAAAGCACCCATGCCAAAAAATGCTTAGCAAAAGCATGTTTCCCACAGCCTTGCTTGCCATAAAATAATAGGCCATGTCCAATATTGGGAAACCTTGTTGTTAAGGTATCCCATGTTGTTTTTTGCCAAGGATAAACCTTTGAGGTTACATTCGGATTCATTAAAAATTAACGCTTATTCAAAAGATTCGACAGGCATTTTATTTAAGCGATCAAGATCAGCTTGAGTGTCCACACCAGGAGGTAAATTTGCTTGAGCGACAGCAATCGCAATGCGATGTCCATTTTCTAAAACACGTAACTGTTCAAGACTTTCTAACTTTTCAAGCTTACCCATATCCCAGGTCACATATTCTTGCAATAAGCTCACTCGATAGGCATATAAACCTAAATGGCGAAATGCTTCAGTATGTAAACTTGGCTCTGCTTGCGCAGCCCCATCACGGTCGTACGGAATGGTTGCCCGGCTAAAATACAATGCTTCATTTTGCTTAGACATGACTACTTTTACAATGCTATCGCGCTGAAATTCATCTAAGGTATGAATAGGCTCACACAATGTAGACATTGAACAATTTGGTTTATCAACCAAGAGTTTTGCAACTTGTTGAACAAGTTGAGCTGGCAATAAAGGTTCATCCCCCTGAACATTCACAATAATATCATCTGCTGCCCACCCCTTAATACGAGCAACTTCGCTTAATCGGTCTGTTCCTGACGGATGATCAGGACTCGTGAGAACAACATCCACACCATCTGCACGGCAAATCTCAGCAATACGCTCATCATCTGTTGCCACACATAGATCATCAAAACCTTCGACTTTTTTTGCTTGATCCACCACACGTAAAATCATAGGACGGTCATGAATAAGCAACAATGGTTTACCTGGCAAACGCGAACTCGAGAAGCGTGCTGGAATGACGATGTGTTTCATTTTTTCTTCCTAAGATAATTGGATATCAAGTTGCTGCAGTTGCTGCTTTAAAACCTGATAACACTCTATAGACAGGATAGCTTTAACAGGAACAACCCAAATAGGCTGTTTAAATTCCGGATTTTTTTCAAGCAATGGTAATAATTTAACTGCATCTTTTTCAGTTGTAATAAGTGGCAGTTCATCATTAAAAATTAAATCATTGATTGTGTAATCATGATGGTCACGAAACGCATGTTCTTGAAATTGTTTCAAGCCTAAATCTTTAAGTGTTTGATAAAAACGCTGTGGAAAGCCAATACCCACTACAGCATGATAATTACTTTGAGGATTAAAACTGTGTTCGACCCTTGGCGAAGGATTGAGTAAATATGGCTGTCCAGTCTCAAGATGCATATTTAATTCTGTAGCTGGTTTATACGCATGTTCAATTACTGTTCCAGTTTCTAAACGCTCAACTGGCTCTCTCAAATATCCTTCAGGTAATAGTTTTTGATTTCCTAAGCCTCGATTTTGGTCGAGTACAATCCACTCGATTTGTCGCCCCAATGCCCAATGCTGTAAGCCATCATCACTAATAATTAAATCTAGTGGTGTTGATGCAATCAAGAGCTCTATTGCAGCCTGCCTATTAGGACCCACCGCCATTGGTACACTCGTCGATTGAACAATTAATGCAGGCTCATCTCCGACCTGAGTTGCTTGAGCACCAGAAGTAACCAACATTGGAAAAGGACCAGTACCACCATACCCCCGACTAATTACCCCAACTTTGACATTATGCTGTTGTAGATAATTCACCAGTTGTATTAATAATGGAGTTTTTCCACTGCCACCCACCGTAATATTGCCAATCACCATGACAGGTATAGGGGCTTTATAGACTTTCTTTAAACCAGCAGTATAAAAATTACGATTTAATAGAAACCCAGCACGATACAAACAAGATAATGGACGTAAAGCAATCAACCAACTCGATTGCTTATTCCATGCATTCTGGATCAGCTGGGCCAATGACATGCTTAGTTATCCTCAAAATTACGCTGATGTAATTGATAATAAGCACCATGTTTTTCAAGAAGTTCTTGATGAGTACCTTGCTCAACAATTTGTCCTTGATCCATCACTACAATACAATCAGCATTTTCAATTGTTGATAAACGGTGTGCAATAACGATCGTTGTACGGTCTTGCATTGCTTCATCAAATGCTTGCTGAATAAAATGTTCAGATTCATTATCAAGAGCACTTGTAGCTTCATCTAAAATTAGAATTGGAGCATTCTTTAAAATTGCTCGAGCAATTGCAATTCGCTGACGCTGACCACCTGATAGGTTTAGACCTTGTGCCCCTAAAACAGTATCATAACCGTTTGGTAAATTCATAATGAAGTCATGTGCATAGGCTGCTTTTGCCGCTGCATAGATTTCTTCATCTGATGTACCTTCCAACTGACCATATGCTATATTTTCACGAACAGTACGGTTAAACAATATAACTTGTTGATTTACCATTGCAATTTGCGTACGCAAACAAGAAAGTTCAATATCATTAATTGGCAAATCATCTAAATAAATTTGTCCACTTGATACTTCTTGAAAACGTACCAACATATTCACTAATGAACTTTTACCTGCCCCTGAACGACCAACCAATGCCACAGTTTGACCTGGAAGAATATCCAAAGAAAAATCTTTAATAGCTGCTACGCCATCAGCATAATTTAATGTCACATGATCAAAACGAATTGCCCCATTTAATTTAGGTTTCAGTTGACCACTATTTTGCTCTTCAGGTAAATCTAGTAATTCAAAAACAGAATAAGCTGCTGCTAAACCACGTTGTAACTTTTCATTAACATCAGTCAAACTTTTAACTGGTTTTGCTAACAGGCCAGCTGCTGTAAGGTAAGCTACAAATTCACCAGCACTTGTACTACCCAAAATCTGAGGCCTTAAAGCTAACCATACAATAAGGGCCATTGCACAAGCCATTACCACCTGAACAACCGGACTATTCAGGTTTTGTACAATTACCATTTTTAAGCCGCGTTTTAAGTTCTCTTCCGATGACTTATAGAAACGTTTTTGTTCATATTCCTCACCAGCAAAACTTTTTACTACAGCATTACCATTAATACTTTCCTGGACAACATGATTCACATCACCCATGGTATCTTGAACCTGTAACGAAAGCTTTCGCATACGTTTCGAAGCTTTACGTACCAATACACCTATCACTGGTAAAAACACAAAAACGCATAAAGTAAGACGCCAATTGGTATAAAACAGATAGCCTAATAGTCCAAGAGTAATCATCCCATCCCTAACAATGGTTCTTAATGATTCCGAAGAGGCAGCTGTTAGCTGTTCAACGTTATACATAATTTTGGCAGTAATATGGCCAGATGAATTATCTAAGTAATATTGTGCTGGGAGTTTTAAAAGTTTCGCATAAACCTCCTGACGAATACTAAAAACCAAACTGCGTGAAATGACCGCAGTATAGTAGCCGCCCATAAATAGACCTAAGCCACGGAAGAATACTAATAAAATAATTAATAACGGGAACCAATCCAAATCTGCTCTACTGCTATTTTGGATTGCATCAATAATAAATTTAATCAATTTAGCAACGGAAACTTCTGTTGCTGAGTTAATACCGAACCCGATAAGTACTAATAAGGCCACGCCCCAATAAGGTTTTAAATAGGCTATGAGACGCGTATAAACCTTAAAATCTTGATTCACTCAGAAAAACCTCTAGAAGGAACTTTGGTACTAATATTGATGTTAACAAAACCGAGTTGTCCTGCTACATCCATAACGCGAATTACATCCTGATGAGACGCTTTGGCATCCGCAGCAATGATGAACATAAAATCACGGTGCTCTTGAGCAACTTGCTTAATCGCAGTACTCAGATCAGCAACCTCTTTAGACGAAAGTGCTTGACCATTCACAGCATAATGACCAGCAGAGTCTACCACGACTTCAATTTTATGATCGTACTGTTTTGGTGGAACACCTTGTGCATCTGGTAATGTTAGATTGATGCGACTTGGCTGATTAAAAGTGGTCGACAGCAAATAAAAAAACCAAAATGAACAACAAACAATCAATCATAGGCGTTAAATTGATATGAATGTCTTCAACCTGAGAACGTTTAAATTTCATCTGACTTTCACCTCCTAACCAACACGGCGGTGTTCAGCTACAGACGAAGAACGCTTATAGAACAATGAGGCATGAAATAAGGTCGATTGCTGTTCTAATTCGGCAATATAATCTTGCACTACTCTTTGAAAGTAGCGATAAGCAATTAAAGCAGGAATTGCAATTAACATTCCTACAGCTGTGGTTATTAATGCTTTAGAGATACCAGGAATCATTAAACTTGGACTGCCAGCCGATCCAAAATCAATAACAAGAAACGACTCAATAATTCCCACTACAGTACCAAGCAACCCTAACAGCGGTGCTACAGCACTTAGAGTGCCCAAAAAATTAATATTTTTTTCTAAATAGGAAATTTCTTGAGAAGCTGCCACTTCCATTTGCGCACGAGCAAATTGCTCACCATGCTCGCGATGCTCAAAACCTGCTTTTAAAATGTGTCCTAATGCGCTACTTTGCGCTTCTACATTTTGTTCTAAACTTTCCACGATATCTTCAGCTCTTAAAGAGCCTTTACCGCTTAATGCTTCGGGTAGAACTTGTGAACGTCTTAACCGAACAAAACGTTCAATACTGATCGCAACAGTTAAAATCGAGCATAGAATTAAAGGCAGCATCAACCAGCCACCCGCTCTCACAAGTTCCCACATATGTTCTTCCCCAAGAATATAAAATTAGAAATACATGACCCAACTGCAAATTATTCTGGCAAACAAATATTTAAAATGCCATCTAACTCATCCAAGGTATGATAATGAATAACAAGTTTACCCTTACCTTTTTGGTTATGATCAATTTTTACATTAGCGCCAAAACGCTCTGATAATTTTTGTGTCAATTGCTCAATATCTGGTGCTACAGGCGCTTTTTCTTTCTCCTGCTTAGGCTCACTTCTATCACGCACCAATTGCTCTGTTTGACGAACTGACAATCCTTTCTCAATTACAATTTTAGCAACTTCTAATTGATCTTTACCTTTCAATGTCAAAATTGCTCGAGCATGTCCCATATCAAGCTGGCCTTGCTGCATGAAATCTTTAATATCATCAGCCAAACTCAATAACCGCAATAGATTACTCACAGTAGTACGTGCTTTACCAACCGTGTCAGCAATTTCTTGATGACTTAAACCAAATTCATCATGAAAGCGCTGTAAAGCGATTGCTTGATCAATTGGATTTAAATCTTGACGCTGAATGTTTTCAATTAACGCCAATGCAATTGCAACCTGATCATTTAAATCACGAACAATTGCTGGAATTTCAGTTAAGCCCGCAATTTGTGCTGCACGCCAACGACGTTCACCCGCAATGATTTCAAATGGATGAGCTTCATCATCAACTGGACGGATTACAATAGGCTGCATCACCCCATGTTTTTCAATAGACGATGCCAACTCTTGTAAATCATGCTCATGAATAAAACGACGTGGTTGATATTCACCACGTTTTAGTAAATTCACATCAACTTGTTTTAACTGTCCGTGGTCTAACGCCTGTGCTTCAAGTTGTAGTTTTTCTTTTTGAATTGAACCAAGTAATGCATCTAAACCACGTCCTTTAGCCAATCCGCGTTTTTTGATGCTCATACTTTACTTCCTTTCTTCACTTTACTTCTCTTTAACATCTCAGCTGCAAGATTTAAGTATGCAACTGCACCTTTAGAACTTTTTTCGAAATAGATAACAGGTAAACCATGTGCTGGTGCTTCTGCTAAGCGAACATTTCGTGGAACAACAGTATCATAAAGTTTTTTGCCGAAATATTGCTCTAGTTCTGCAGATACATCACGTGTTAAAGCATTTCGTGCATCGTACATCGTACGCAGTACACCAATAATCTCTAAATCGGGATTGAGTGCTTTTTGAATACGATCAATGGTCTGAGTTAAATCAGCCAAACCCTCTAGCGCATAATATTCGCATTGCATTGGAATAATTACACTATCTACAGCTGCCAAAGCATTGACAGTAATCAAGCTCAAGCTTGGAGCACAATCTACAATGATATAGTCAAATGAGTTTCTGATTTCATTCAAAGCATTCTTTAGAATGAATTCACGACCTTCTTGCTCTGCGATAGCGAGTTCTACACCTGAAAGCTCACGATTAGAGCCTAGAACTTTATATCCAACTTCTGCTTTTTGAATGGCTGTTTCAATTGGAACTTCGCCAAGAAGAACATCTGTAATTGAATACAAAAGATCGTTCTTTTGAATACCAGACCCCATCGTAGCATTACCTTGTGAGTCCATATCTACAAGTAATACACGTTTTTTTAATACAGCTAGAGACGCTGCAAGATTTACTGCAGTCGTTGTTTTACCAACACCACCCTTTTGGTTTGCAATCGCAATAATTTGAGCCATGGTAACCTTAATACTTTTTATTTAGATACGTTGAAGTAAAAGTAAATGACGTTGTTCATCAAGTCTTGGTACGCGCAGTTCAATCACTTTACATGAAAAGTTCTGCTTGAGCTGCTCAATTTCCTCAACTGGCACTACACCTTTCATCGCTGCGATTATACTGCTCTGATGAAGGTATGGCTGAGCCGCATCTACAAAGTCCGTTAAAGAAGCAAAAGCTCGACTTGTTATGACGTCAAACTGGCCAAGCTCATCAATTGTATCTTGATTCTCAACACGTGTTTGTACTGCCACAACGTTACTCAATTTAAGATCAGCAATAAATTGCTTCAAAAAACGAATTTTTTTACCATTAGAATCTAAAAGAACACATTGGCGTTGTGGCTGACAAAGAGCAATAATCATGCCAGGCATACCACCACCGGTACCTACATCAAGCAGTCGACCTTCAGGCAAATCTTTTAAAATACTTAGACTATCCAACAAATGCTTCACTAACATTTCTTTCGGATCACGAATTGCTGTCAGATTATATGCTTTATTCCAAAGTACCAAAGCATCTTGATACTTTAACAATAATGCCAAAGCTTCATCGCTAAGCGATAAACCTAATTTTTGACTACCCTGTTGTAACTCTTGAAAAAACGGATGCATAAACAGATAACATCTAAGTAAAATTTAAAACAAAGTATACCCATTTATGCATCGTGGAACACTAGTTAACGATTAGGGATTACACAGTTAATCATAGAAGCCTTCACGAATTTGCAAATCTAGCTCCATTAAGCGCTCAGGCGTTCCCACATCTACCCATGCACCTTTAAGTTTTTCACCAGATATTTTTTGATTCTGCATCGCTTGCTTCAACAATGGAGCTAAAGGACGTTTACCAGGTTCCAATCCATCAAAAAGCTTAGGATGGATAACAGACACACCACTAAAAGTGAGGTTCTCACCCGTTACATCTTGATCGAATGTAAAAGCGCGTCCATCCAATAATGTAAAGTCGCCTTCAGGATGCTGTTTAGGATTATCAACCAACACAAGATGTGCTAAATCATCATTTAGCTTAATATGGCGTAGAGCTTCAAAATCCATCGTGGTCCATACATCTCCATTCACCAGAATAAACGGATCTGTTCCAAGCAGTGGCAAAGCATTAATAATTCCACCAGCTGTTTCTAGACCCTCATCCTCTCGTGTCCAACGGATATCAACACCAAATTGAGAGCCATCCCCTAAGCTACTGATGAGTTTATCGGCCAACCATGCAGAATTGATGACGATTTCAGTCACACCAATTTTTTTAAGTTTTTCAATATGCCACACAATGAGCGGCTTACCACCCACCTCAAGCAGAGGCTTTGGTGTATATAGCGTGAGTGGACGCATACGATTACCCAAGCCAGCAGCAAGAATCATTGCTTTCATTATGCTGCTACCTCGTAGTTGCCATATTTCTCGATAAACTTCGGCATAACTATGTCATTTATGAATAATATAAACTCATCAAGTTCAGCATAACCACGGCTTTCTTCAATCAAATACCACATTACACGTGGTAAATCTTTTAAATAACCTGATTTACCATCGCGCTCAAACAGACGCACAAAGATGCCCAAAATTTTAATATGGCGCTGAATAGCCATTAAATCTGCATCACGTTTGAACTGATCAAAACTGCGGTTCTGCTTGGCAGACTCAGGTAATAAGTCATAAAAGACTCTAAACCATTGATACACACGCTCTGCATTCCACTGAACATAAGCATCACGAGTAATCGAGATTAGATCATAAGTATCTGCACCAATCACCGCATCCTGAAAATCAATAACTCCAAGCTCTGGTTCATTTGCAATTTTCATCAAATTACGACTGTGAAAATCACGATGTACAATCACTTGCGGCTGAGCCAATGCAGTTTTTGCTAACACATCGAAAGCATCATCAATCACCTGTTGCTGTTCCACACTCGGAGTAATCTGCAAAGATGGCAGCATCCAGTCAGTCAACAGCTTCATTTCAGTTAACAATTTCTCATAGGAGTATGCTGGAAATTGCTCCTGACCATTCACAGACTGCAAATGAATGAGCTGTTTAAAGCTTTGTTCATAATATTTATCGACTGTTTCATCATTTAATAATGTCGACAACAGCACATCACCAAAATCTTCTAATAACAGAAAACCCTGAGCTAAATCTTTCGCGACGATCTGAGGGACGCGTACACCATGGCCTGCAAAAAATTCGTCAATGGTCACAAAAGGAACACAGTCTTCTTTTTCTGGAGGGGCATCCATGAGCATATACGTTTTATTTTGTAACTGGATACGCGCATAACGGCGAAAGCTTGCATCACCTGCCAAAAAAGCGATCTTAAATTGATCATTTTCAAGAACAGATGTAAGCCATGTATATATCAATTGTTCACGTTGTGTATTCATTTGCAATAAAATCTAAAACAAGCTGAGATTTTTGAAGGGTTAAGTGTAGCCACTTATAAACTTTTTCTCTATGATGCGACAATAATTAATTGTGAATTAGCATACTTGGTTAATGAGACAATGAAGCATCAGTTTAAATTTAATCCTTTAGCGACAGCTATTTTTACGCTCTTATGTGGCTCCATACAATCAAGTTATGCTGAGTCAGCTGATGTTGTCTCCAATATAGACAATAATCAACTTAAAGCGAGCATCAAAGAAGCCTACCCAGGTCAAGAATTCTTTCAACAGTATTATGTTGATAAATCAGCACCTGAGGCACAGCTTCGTGACAATAAATATTTAAGCTCGGCATTTTGCCAGGGTACATGGGTTACACCGATTAACCCTGAGACCAAAGCTCTAGATGCCGACAAAACGACTTCTGTCGTTACGGCTAACTATGGACATTATAATCCTGCCGGTGACTCTGTTTTAGAAGGCGACGTCGTTATTGATCAGGAAGGACGCACGGTTCGTGCTGACAAGGTTACGATTGATAAGACCCAAACCTTTGCACATGCACAAGGCCGAGTACAACTCGCTCAAGGCGGATTACTTTCACAGAGTGACGAAATTAATTACAACCTAAAAAACCAGACTGGTAATTTAGAAAATAGTTTTTATATTTCTGAACAACAACATGCCCATGGTCATGCAGGAAAAATCGAAAGAACCTCGCCAAATGTCATGGTTCTTAACGATGCAACCTATACGACTTGCCCACCAGGCCAAAAACCGGGTTGGAAAATTCAGGCAAATAAAATTGAGTTAAATCAGGAAACTGGGCGTGGTGTAACTCGCGGGACAAAACTGTATGTTAAAGACGTTCCTGTTCTAGCTATTCCTTACTTTAACTTCCCGATTGATGATCGCCGAACTACAGGTATTCTCAACCCACAGTTTGGTTTCTCAAACGATGGTGGTATTGAGCTTTCTGTTCCAGTTTATTTAAACCTTGCACCTAACTATGATCTAACACTGACTCCGCGTTATTTAGCAGACCGCGGTGCAATGCTAAAAGGTGACTTTCGATACTTAACCGATGGTTTTGGTGCGGGTGAAATGTGGGGTGGCATGTTGCCATCTGACAAAGAATACGATGATAAAGATCGTAAAGATTTCCATTTCTTACATAACTGGGATATCAACGATCAATGGTCAACTAATCTCGAATATAACTACGCTTCAGATAAAGACTATTTTTCAGATTTAGATAGCAGTCCTAACTCTAAAACAGACCTAAACTTACGTAGAGCTTGGGAACTTAACTACCAACATGGTATTCCAGGCTTAAAAGCTCAACTTAAAGTCGAAGATTTCCAGACACTTGATCCGGAAATTGCGGATGTTGATAAGCCTTATGCGCGTTTACCACAATTCTTATTGAATTATGTCACAGGCAATCCATTAGGCTTACAATACGAATTCAATAACGATACTGCATACTTCAAGAAATCAATTACTGATGATTCTGCTCAGGAAAGTAGTGGTACACGTATCTACAACCAATTTGCAACGCGCTACAACTATCGCACACCAGCAGCATTTGTAATACCTGAAGTTTCCGTACGCTCTATTCAAACATTCTATGATAAGGACAGTATCGCATCTCAAGGTCTAGATGGCGGTTCTGAAAATAAATCAGTAGTTGTACCTCAATTTACATTGGACACTGGACTGAATTTTGAACGTGAGGGCAAGTATTTACAAACACTTACCCCTCGTGCATTTTATGCATATGCTCCATACAAAAACCAAGACAGCTCTCCAAACTTTGACTCAACTTCAGCATCAGTAAGTTACGATCAATTATTTAACCCTTACCGCTTCTATGGACATGACCGTCTTGAAGACAACAACTTTCTATCACTTGGCGTAAGTTATAGTCTTTTCGACACAGTAGGCTTAGAACGTTTACGTGCAAGTGTTGGTCAAAGTTATTATTTTGAAGACCGCCGTGTGACATTAAATCAACAAGACGAGATTGATACCGAACGCAATACTGGTCCAGTTGTAAGTTTAACAAGCCAGTTAAATCAAAACTTCACTATCGCAGCCAACTCAGCATGGATGTCTAATGGCGATAATGCTCAGCGTGATTTTCAGGTTTATTATACTGGAGATAAAGGAAATCTATATAACTTAGGCTATTTCTATCGTAAAGATATTGCTGGCCGTCAAGATACTTACGATCAGGTTGTTGCATCGTTTATACAACCAATTAAAGACAATTGGCGTATTATGGGCCACGTACAATACGACATGGATAACGATGTTGCGCGTGAACTTTTATTAGGCGTTAACTATGAATCATGTTGCTGGGGTATTTCAGTCTATGGGCGCTCATATTACAACGATCTAGATGATCCAAAATCTCCAGATGTTAGTGAAAAACGCGCCATTATGGCCGAAATTACACTAAAAGGTTTAGGTGGTTTAAACAATAAACTCGCGTCTTTACTTGAAAATCGCGTTTTAGGTTTTAACAAAATTAATCAATCTTGGACACAACGTTAATGAAGACAAAGCATCTTAAACAGTTTTTTAAAGCAACTACCCTTGCTGCCCTAATCTCTTCATCAATGCATAGTTTTGCCCAACCCGCTGATGAAGTTGTGGCAATTGTGGACAATAGCGTAATTTTAAAAAGCGATCTTCAACAAGGGATGGCTGAAGCCGCTCACGAACTACAAGCACAAAAAAAAGAGGTTCCACCTCAGCAATATTTACAATTTCAGGTGTTAGATCAATTAATCTTGCGTCAGGCACAACTTGAGCAAGTTAAAAAATATGGTATCAAACCTGATGAAAAAAGCTTAAATGAAGCCGTATTAAAAGTAGCAAGTCAATCTGGAACTAAGAGCTTAGAAGCCTTCCAGCAAAAGTTAGATGCTATGGCGCCAGGGACTTATGAAAGTTTACGTGATCGAATCGCCGAAGATTTAGCGATTAATCGTTTGCGCCAACAACAAGTAATGTCTCGTATTAAAATTAGTGATCAAGATGTAGAAAACTTCTTAAAATCACCTCAGGGTCAAGCTGCTTTAGGCAACCAAGCACATGTAATTCATATGCGTATTGCTGGTGATAATCCCCAGGAAGTTCAATCTGTGGCTCAAGAAGTACGTTCAAAGCTTGCACAAAGTAATGATATAAACGCATTGAAAAAACTTTCAACTGCAAATGTAAAAGTTGATGGTGCTGACATGGGGTTTCGTCCACTTTCAGACATTCCTGCTGAACTTGCAGCACGTATTACCCCATTACAAGACGGCCAAACAACTGACTTAATTTCAGTACGTGATGGTGTACATGTTTTAAAGCTTATTGAGCGTAAACAAAATGAGCAAAAAGCTTTAGTATCTCAATTTCAAACTCGTCACATTCTCATTCAACCATCTGAAGTGGTCAGCCTTGAAAATGCCAAGCAAATTATTGACAACATCTATAAACGCTTAAAAGCTGGCGATGATTTTGCAACACTTGCAGCTACCTATTCTAATGATACGGGTTCAGCGCGCGATGGCGGTAGCTTAGGTTGGGTAACTCCTGGCATGATGGTGCCTGAATTTGATAAAAAAATGCAGCAAATCCCTGTAGGTGAAATCAGCGAACCATTCCAAACTCAATTTGGCTGGCATATCTTACAAGTAACTGAAAAACGTGAAAAAGATATGACTCACGAATATCAAGAGCGTATGGCACGTCAAATTTTAGGTGAACGCCAATTTAACACTGAAATCGACAGCTGGTTGCGTGAAGTACGTGCAAATGCATATGTAGAAATCAAAGATCCTAGTCTAGACAAAAAGAACTTACAGAAATAAGTTCTTTTATCGCCATAAAAAAACCTGTGTTGATCACAGGTTTTTTTATGAATAAAATTTAACTAATAAAAAACCGGCTATATAAATAACCGGTTTCTATAAATTAAACCCTAACGGGAATTATTTATAACGATCAACCATTTTCTCTAAAGAAATTGGGCGGATCTTGTCAGCATTTCCAGCTGTACCAAACGCTTCATAACGATCGATACAAATTTGCTTCATCGTATCAACAGTTTTAGCAAAGTATTTGCGCGGATCAAACTCAGATGGGTTCTCTGCCATAAACTGACGAATCGCACCAGTTGAAGCTAAACGTAAATCAGTATCAATATTGATTTTACGTACACCGTGCTTGATTGCTTCTACAAGCTGCTCAACAGGTACACCATAAGTTTCGCCGATATTACCGCCAAACTCATTGATTACCTTTAACCATTCTTGCGGAACAGAACTCGAACCATGCATTACAAGGTGGGTATTTGGTAATGCCGCATGAATTTCTTTAATGCGGTCAATTGCCAAGATATCGCCTGTAGGTGGGCGCGTAAATTTATACGCACCGTGTGAGGTACCTACTGCAATTGCTAGTGCATCAACATTCGTATCAGCAACGAACTGAGTCGCTTCTTCAACAGATGTCAAAAGTTGTGAGTGATCAAGTACACCTTCAGCACCCACACCATCTTCTTCGCCTGCCATACCAGTTTCAAGGCTACCTAAACAGCCAATCTCACCTTCGACAGAAACACCACATGCATGTGCTAAAGCAACAACATTACGAGTTACATCAACATTGTATTCGTAAGATGTAGGTGTTTTACCATCTACACCTAATGAACCGTCCATCATTACCGAGCTAAAGCCAAGCTGAATTGAACGCTGACAGATATCAGGGCTTGTACCATGGTCTTGGTGCATTACCACTGGAATATGTGGCCATTCTTCAATTGCAGCCAAAATAAGATGGCGTAAGAATGGAGCGCCTGCATATTTGCGAGCTCCAGCTGATGCTTGAACAATTACAGGTGAATTGGTTGCATCCGCGGCAAGCATGATTGCGCGCATTTGTTCTAAGTTATTTACGTTAAATGCTGGTACGCCGTAGTTATGTTCAGCAGCGTGATCCAAGAGCTGGCGCATTGAAATGAGTGCCATAATATCCTCCCAGGTAGTGCGGGTTATTCTACCCTTTCATTTATTTCAATTCAGCAACAAATCACAGTATTTCAAAAAAAATCCCCGCATATGCAGGGATTTTTTAACAAAAAACAACAAATTAATGTATTTCTGAAGCAGCAGCCTCACTTGGTCCACTACCTTCAACCACATCGGTATTCTTTTCATCTAAAACTGGCTTATCAATCGCATCAATTGCTGCTTGTTGCTCAGGTGTTACTTTTTCAGAAACAGCAGTAGAAGCTGCCGATTCTTGTCCAGCCTGAGATGCCTCATCTTTCTTAGCACAAGCAGTCAACATCATCGGTACAATTAACAAAGCAGCAAATGTAAGCTTTAAATTCATCACTATTGTCCACAGTTGGTGATTTAATGCTCGCTATTTTATTGCAGATATATGACAGTTTAATGACCTATCCATGAAAAAAGGGACTGGTAACCCAATCCCTTCTTATTTTTATATAACAGTATTAAGCACGCTCAAGTAAAACCGCAACTGCTGGCAAAGTCTTCCCTTCAACAAACTCAAGGAATGCACCGCCACCTGTAGAAATATAACCAATTTGATCAGCAACGTTATATTTATCAATCGCAGCTAAAGTATCTCCGCCACCAGCAATCGAGAAACCAGCAGATTGAGCAACAGCTAAAGAAAGTGCTTTAGTACCCTCACCAAACTGATCAACTTCAAATACGCCTACAGGACCATTCCAAAGAATCGTTTTTGATGTTGTTAAAATATTTGCAAATGCTTTAGCTGTTTCCGGACCAACATCTAAAATCATATCATTTGATGTTACATCTTCCACTTTCTTCACAACTGCTTGCGCTGCTGCTAACGAACCTAAGAAATCTTCAAAATTAATTTGTGACGCATCGGCAACCACGACATCTGTAGGCAGTGGAACGCTTACTTTCGCAGCAATTTGTTTTGCAGTTTCAACCAAGTCAGCTTCGTATAATGATTTACCAACATTAAAACCAGCAGCTGCCAAGAATGTATTTGCAATACCACCACCAACAATAAGTTGATCACAAATACTAGAAAGTGAGTTTAAAACATCAAGTTTAGTTGAAACTTTAGAACCAGCAACAATTGCAACCATAGGTTTTTCAGGAGTTTGCATTGCACGGCCAAGTGCATCTAATTCAGCTGCCAATAAAGGACCCGCTGCTGCAACAGGAGCAAAACGAGCTACACCTTCAGTAGAGGCTTCTGCACGGTGAGCAGTACCAAATGCATCCATAACAAAAACATCGCATAATGCAGCATATTTTTGTGCAAGGTCTGGATTATTTTTCTTTTCACCATGGTTAAAGCGTACATTCTCAAGCAGTACGACCTGACCAGCTTCAACTTCTACGCCATCTAGGTAATCTGTTAACAATTTAACATCTTGGCCCAATACTTCTGTTAAATAAGCAGCAACTGGCGCGAGTGATTGTTCTGGCTTTGGTTCACCTTCAACAGGACGACCTAGATGCGAAAACACCATCACAGCTGCACCTTTTTCTAAAGCAGCTTTAATAGTTGGTAATGCCGCGCGCAAGCGAGCATCGCTGGTAATCACACCATTTTTGACAGGAACGTTTAAATCTTCACGAATAAGGACGCGTTTACCTGTTAAGTTAAGGTCAGTCATACGCTGAAAATTCATGTAAAGCTCTCTTTATGATTTTAAAAACGCGCCAATTTTAAATGATTACATCAAAAAAGGTTAGTTTTTTTGCATAAAAGCTGTAGAAAACCCCAGTTTTGATTATGATAGAGATAGTCATTTGATATTTCATCCATTATGTCTATTCATCCAGATCCACAAATCAATCGTTTAAATGTTTTAGGGGAACCTTTAGCAAGTTGTTGTTTCGACCCTATTACTGGCTATTTTAGAAATGGCTTTTGCCACACAGCAGTCACAGACCTTGGTCAGCATACTGTATGTGCGCAAATGACCTCTGATTTCTTAAATTTTTCACAAAAAATTGGGAATGATCTTATTACCCCTTTACCAGAAGTAGATTTCCCAGGCCTAAAGCCCGGTGATTTCTGGTGTATCTGTGTAACTCGTTGGGTAGAAGCTTATCAAGCGGGTCAAGCCCCTCCCATTAAAATACATGCATGTCATCAAGCTGTATTAAGCTATGTGCCTTTAGATGTTTTAATGGAATTTGCAGTGTAATGGTACAGCCACAAATTATTTTGGCATCAAGCAGTCAAACACGCAAAGCCTTAATGGATCGCTTAGGGATTAACTATATCTGTGTTAGTCCAGATATTGATGAGAGCCCTCGGGATGAGATCCATGCGGATGAACTTGCAAAAAGGTTGGCTTTCACAAAAGCTCAAGTAATTGCTGCAAAAAACCCACATGCAATTATTATTGGTTCCGATCAAGTCGCATGGCGAGAACATGCTCCCAATGACTTTATTGGTAAACCGATGACCATTGAAAATGCCAAATTACAGTTAGCAGAAAACTCAGGTCGAACTGTCTACTTTAGTACCGCACTCAGTGTGCAATGGCTTGACAGGAATTTTGAACAAACGCTTGTTGAACATTATCAAGTTAAATTCCGAACCTTGAATCAAGCTGAAATTGAACGATATATTGCATTAGATCAACCACTGCATTGTGCTGGTAGCTTTAAGTGTGAAAGTTTAGGAATTAGTTTGTTCGAAAAAATGACAGGCCAAGACCAAACGACTCTTATGGGTTTACCCATGATTCAACTTTGCCATATTTTAAGGCAGCTTGGTCTACAGATTCCTTAATTTTAGATATTTTTATAAATAGGTTATTTCCATGACAGAACCTTTAGCAGTTTTAGGCGGCATTACTGCCGAACAATTTTTAGCAGAATATTGGCAGAAAAAACCTTTGCTGGTACGTAACGGATTGCCAGAGATTGTAGGTCTTTTAGAACCGCAAGATGTGCAAGAACTTGCTTTGGAAGAACATGCGAGTGCCCGACTCATTCGCCAAAAAGATAGAAATCCAAATGAATGGCATGTCAAGTCTTCACCTCTAACTAAAGGTGACTTTCAAAAGCTACCAAAATTATGGACGCTTTTAGTACAGGCGGTAGACCACTACTCTTTTGACCTTTCTGAGCTTTGGAAAAAATTTCCTTTTATTCCACAATGGCGTCGCGACGATATTATGGTGTCTTATGCACCTAAAGGCGGTTCAGTTGGAAAACATTTTGATTTTTATGATGTGTTTTTAGTTCAAGGTCACGGACACAGACGCTGGCAATTAGGACAAATGTGCGATGTAAATACTGCATTTGTACCTAATCAACCATTAAAACTTTTACCAGAAATAGACGTACAATTTGATGAAATTCTAGCACCAGGTGATTTACTGTATGTTCCGCCTGGAATGGCACATTATGGCGTTGCAGAAGACGATTGCTTAACTTTCTCATTTGGCTTTCGCATGCCAAACGTTGCAGGAATGATGGAGCGTATTAGTGATCAATTTTCAGCTAATACTTTATTGCAAAATCCTGTTGTAGACATTGCACGCAAACAGATGGGGCAAATTGGTGAAATTAACGCAACTGAACTGAGCCACTTAAAAGATTTAGTTTTAGCTCAATTAAAAGATTCATCAGTACTTGACGCCGCTATCATGTCTTATATGAGTGAACCTAAATATCCAGATAATATTCCAGAAGCTGATGAAATCGAAGCCGATGACTTGAAAGAAATTTTACACGAAGGATACGAAGTTCTTTTAGAGCCAGCCTCTCGACTACTTTATACAGAACAAAACGGAACCCTAAACTTTTGGGGAAATGGTGAAGTTCTATTTATAGCTGAACCCTTTGAGCAAAAATTAAAAGCGATTGCCAATGGAGAGAGCCTGCCATTTGATAGCCATTTTAATGATGACGAAACACTAGAAAACGTTGCTCACTTATTAAATGAATCTATTCTGATGCTTTTACCCCCTGCAGAGTAAATGTTTTAATAAAAGTAGGTTTTTTCATGAAAGTGGAAAAACCTACTTTTTAAATTAGCAAGCAAACTCAAAAATACATTCAATTATTATTCGTTAAATTTATCTAAAAAAATCTTAAATAATACGTGGTTAAGATTATTAAAATTTGAAATGAGAATTAAAAATAGAAAAGCTTCATGATTAAAAAAACGACACATTTCTTACTTACTTTTTCCTTAAAATTTAAACGTTACAGTTTAAAAAAATAATATCTTTTTTCTATCAATAACAAACAATACCTTGTAAAATTAAATATCCAGATTTTCATTAATACAGATCACAGTTCACAAGCTAATAGCAATTCATTTGTGAGAGGCTAAAAATATGTCGAAGAAAGATGACATTATTAACACCGCATTAAGACTTTTTAACTCGTATAGCTATAATTCTATAGGTGTGGATCGCATCATTAATGAATCTGGCGTTGACAAAAATGACTTTCTACAAGCNNTTTCCATCAAAAGAAAAATTAATTGAAGAATGTCTACTTCTACGAAACACGCTTTTACAGAACTCTCTTACCTCGGCCTTATCAAAACATGATGAGTTAGACCCTCTTGCGAGAATTAAAGCAGTATTTTTATGGTATTCCGACTGGTTTAATAGTGAAGACTTTAATGGCTGTATGTTTCAAAAAGCTTTGGAAGAGGTTTTAAAACAATATCCATCAACACATCAACCTGCCACTTTGTATAAAGCTTGGTTGACTCAACTTATGCAAAACCTTCTCAACCAATATGATGTAAAAGAACCAGGTCCTTTATCTTTACTACTCGTTAATATATTGGAAGGTATGACTATTCAAGCTCAGGTCGAGCATGGTTCAATAAAAATTTATGATTATTGGAATCGAGTTGAAAAATTAATCGACTTTGAAAGAGCTGCTTAAAAATAAAGCGTGACATTCTTCTTCTTATATTAATATTCTTCTTATCTATCACGCTGCGTCTGAAAGTCATTTTGGTTCAAAATTAGACGTTTTTTTCGACCTTACTAAACCAAAATATACAGACCTGTCTGTACAAAACAGATTATATATTTAAAAAATAAAAACTCAATCATTTTTTTTATTTCATTCAAAGATAAATTAGATTTAACTATTTATCGGAATGAAATAAGGCTTATTTCATGCTGGCTTCAATTCACTTATACTTAACAATTAAACTTATAACACAATGCAACATTTTAAACACAAAAGAAATACAAACAACTGTTTTTAATTAAAAATACTACTTATTTATCAGTTCCCCTTATATTGCTTTTCAACAAAAACAATTGGATTGATTAGTTTTGCTACATTCATTTCAGCAAGATCAATCTATACTATGCCCGCTATATTGATATAGGTATAAAGTATGAAAGATGGACTCCAAATTGAAGAAATGAAAAATGCGGCTGATTCAGTCGTGGGAATTCTAAAATCGTTGGCTAATACAGATCGTTTATTAATTTTATGTCACTTAGCTTACGAGGAGCTAAATGTTTCACAGATTGAAGAGAAGACCCAAATTACACAGCCCACTCTTTCACAACAGCTTATGATGTTACGTAAAAGTGATGTTGTATCAACTCGTCGTGATGGCAAGCAAATTTTTTATTCTATTAAGGATGACAATATGCATTCAATTTTAAATACGCTTCATCAGCTGTACTGTGCAAGTAAATAATATTTTTAAATTATAATTTTATAATAATAGTAGTAATTTCCTGAAATATGCGATTTTTCAGCTTGAAAGCTTAGAGCCTAGTCGAAGCACAAAGTTTTGAAAATTCGCGTAGCTTTTCCAAAGCCTCACCGATACCATTTAATCTGTTATCAATTTATTTCTTCGGAGTTCATTCGGCACTTTCACCCCTTTTGATATAATTCATTTACTTGACGAACAATTAACAAGCAAAGCCTCCAATAAAAAAATTTAAAATTTAAAATTAACCAAAACTAAAACAATAGACTTAATATTACCATCTACTATAAAAATCTCTAGTTAGCATAAAAAAGCTTAAGATTCCCATAACTTAAGTATAAAATACTCCGCTTGTTCAACCTTTAGCCATGAATAGGTTAATAAGGTCTTTATATGCTTGAATTCCTTTCTCGATTAAGCTTGGTAGCCAAGATTATTATCGCCATTATTTTAGGTATTGGCGTTGCATTACTATTTCCAGACATTACGCCATATTTAAGTTTATTTGGTGAGCTTTTTATTAAAGCATTAAAGTCTGTTGCCCCTATTTTAGTCTTTGTATTAGTACTTTCTTCTATTGCCAACTTCCAGGTGGGCCATAGTGCGAATTTACGTCCAATCATGATTTTATACGTAGTAGGTATGTTGCTTGCTGCTTTCACAGCTGTGATTGTTAGTCTTTCTTTTCCTAGTACTTTGTTCCTCAACACTGTTTCACACAATGATTTGCAAGCACCAGGCAGTTTAGCTGACATTCTGAAAAATTTGCTTTTAAGCTTTATTGCTAACCCTGTTCAAGCCATTAGTGAAGCAAACTTTATCGGTATTTTAGCTTGGGCAATTGGCCTTGGTTTAGCGATGCGCCATAGCTCAGACACCACAAAAGAAGTCATGCAAGATGTTGCACATGCTGTTAGTGCTATTATTCATAAAGTAATTGCTTTTGCACCTGTCGGCATTTTCGGATTGGTTGCAGTAACTTTTGCAGATGCGGGTCTCGCAACACTTGAAAGTTATGCGCAATTATTAGTAGTACTGTTAGGTACGATGTTCTTTGTTGCTTTAGTTATCAATCCAATTCTTGTTGCGCTTACTATACGTGGGAACCCATACCCTCTCGTATTTAAATGCCTTAAAGAAAGTGGGATTACTGCTTTCTTTACACGAAGCTCAGCAGCCAACATCCCAGTTAACTTAGATTTAGCAGAGCGTTTAGGTGTTAATCCATCTACAGCAAGTGTCTCTATTCCATTAGGTGCGACAGTAAATATGGCTGGTGCGGCAGTGACAATTACTGTACTCACACTAGCAACTGTTCATACGCTTGGAATTCATGTTGATTTTGCAACAATGCTCATCTTATCAGTTGTTGCTACAGTTTCAGCATGTGGTGCTTCCGGTGTAGCTGGTGGCTCTTTACTTCTGATTCCAGTAGCTTGTAGTTTATTTGGCATTTCAACTGAAATTGCGATGCAAGTTGTAGCTATTGGTATGATTATCAGTGTATTGCAAGACTCTACAGAAACAGCGCTTAACTCTTCTACAGACGTTTTATTTACCGCAGCTGTAGATATTCGTTCGAAACAAGCTTCCTAAACGAAATGCCATTTCAACGTCTACCAAACTGGTTCCAACTTGGAGCCTTTTTACTGGCATTCAATGCCGGAATGATTAATGTATTAGGGTTAATTACCCTTTTGCATCAATCAATTTCACACATGACTGGCAACGTTAGTATGCTAGCTATGAGTTTGGTAGAGTGGCAACCAGAACATATCATTTTCTTGCTTCTGGTGATCATTTGTTATGTTTGCGGTTCATTTTATAGTGGTTTTATTTTAGGCAGCAGCCATTTTCGTCTAGGTCGTCGCTATGGCTTACCTTTGAGTCTTGTTGCTTTATTCATTTTTCTTTGTTGGCTATTACTTCCTTATTTTCCACGCTATGGATTATTATGGGCTTGTACAGCGATGGGCCTACAAAATGCAATGGTTAGCCATTATAAAGGAACCATTATTCGAACTACCCATCTATCTGGCGTTTTAACAGATATTGGTTTAGCACTTGGATATAAAGCTAGAGGCTTACAGGTAGAAAACCGGCGTATAGTTTTACACTTACTAATTTTTGCAGGTTTTCTGCTGGGTGGAATTCTCGCCGCGCTGGTACATCCGCAATTAAAGTTACAAGCATTTTTATTGCCAGCAACTTTAAGCTTAGTCTTAAGTATTTCTTACTGGGTCGTTTACTTCTATAGCCCTTCAACTTCACATAAGGATTAAGTCATGGTTAAAAATGCCTTACAAGCACAGCTACTAAAAGCTGGGTTAGTGGATAATAAAAAAGCAAAAAAATTAACAAAACAAGCTCATCATGAACAACGTATCGGCCAAAGTAATGAGGCCGAAATCAAAGCGAATATTGAAAAAGCTCAACAAGAGAAGTTAGCTAAAGATCAGGCTTTAAACTTAGAAAAACAACAACAACTTGAGGAAAAAGCCCTCAAAGCATCAATCATTCAAATGATTAAACATCATAAAATTTCAAATACTGATGGTGATAGTGTTTATCAATTTATTGATGAGAGTAAGATCAAGAAGGTATATATTTCTCAGCAAGTATATAATGCCCTTGTTTCAGGCAGTCTAGTCATTGCTAAAGATCAAAATCAATATGCTTACTTACCTAAAGCATTAGCTGAAAAAATTGATCAGAAGATGAAAGGTTTTATTTTATTGAACAACGCTGAGTCCAATGAACAGACTACAGATGAAGAAGATCCATATGCAGCTTATGTTATTCCTGATGATTTAATGTGGTAAGACATACAAGGGCCTTTATAATGCAAATATAAAGGCCTTTTTCAAATGGGTCTAAAAAGTATTAATTTAACAATTGTTCAAAATAGTAAGAAAAAATACTTAAAGAATAAATTCCTTCACCACTTTATCTATTAATCCCGATATAATAAATCATAATTTTTTAAGTCTTCGCGACAATCTTGAAGATTTCTTCAGGCATCCAAATTTACGTCATGTACGAATGAATGACGTACAACATAATCAGTTCATGTGTATTTGTGCATATTCAAAAGATCGAAAACCGAAGTGATATTGATCTAACTGACTTTTTTGTAAATTTAATTGCAAAGACTTAATGAAGTGGCTTTTGTCTTAAAGGTAGTAATTCATGCTGAAGTGGTTTGAAAAACTTGTAGATCCCTACCCAACAAAAGGTCTGGATGAACCTTTACCGACTCGTTTTTTTCCATTTGTCTGGCAAGCAACGGAAGGCTTACGCCCATACTTATTCTTACTTATTCTTTTTACAGCAGGTGCGGCAAGCTTTGAAGCCTTACTTTTTTCAAAGATTGGACAACTCGTAGATTGGTTAAGTAGTAGTCGCCCTGAAAGTTTTTTAAGTCAGCACACGACTGATTTACTACTCTTAATTGGTGTTTTATTTACCAATATCTTTTTTGTAAATATTCAATCTATTGTAAAACATCAGATTTTATATAGTACTTTTCCAATGCGTTTGCGTTGGCGCTTTCATAATCTTTTATTGAAACAAAGCTTAGATTTTTTCCATAACGACTTTGCTGGTCGACTTTCTGCAAAAGTTATGCAAACGGCTCTGGCCATCCGTGAATTCTGGATTATTTTGGGCGATATGTTGGCTTATGTCGCTATTTACTTTATTACCGTTAGTATTGTTCTGGGCTCAATTTCAACAATTTTGCTAATACCACTTTTAGTTTGGTTAACCTTATTCTTATTAAGCGCGTGGTTCTTTATTCCTCGTTTAAGTAAAGTATCTCAGCAGCAAGCCGACGCTAGATCAATTATGACTGGTCGCGTTACCGACGCTTACACCAACATTCAAACAGTTAAATTATTTGCTCATGCGGGACGTGAGAGCCAATATGCAAAAGCATCAATGAAAGAGTTTATGACAACAGTCTATGCTCAGATGCGTTTAGGCACTCTTTTTGAAATAAGTATCAACATGCTTTCAGCCGTCTTATTTATTGGCGTTATTGGTACCTCAGTTTGGCTATGGACTCAAGGTTTAGCAGCATTAGGTGTAATTGCAGCGACTACTGCCATGATTTTAAAACTTAATAGTATGGCTGAGTTTATGATGTGGCATATGTCCGCATTATTTGAAAATGTTGGAACCATTCAAGATGGTATGCAAACATTAGGTAAAAAAATTAATATTCAAGACAAACCTGATGCAAAAACACTTGAAGTAAGCCAAGGCGAGATTGTATTTAAAGATGTAAGCTTTGCTTATAACAATAAAAATGTGATTAATCACTTACAACTTAAAAATTAAAGCTGGTGAAAAGATAGGAATTGTTGGACGTTCTGGAGCAGGCAAATCTACGCTTATTCAGTTGCTTTTACATTTTTATCATCTTAAGCAAGGTGCAATTTTAATTGATGGGCAAAATATTGAAGATGTGACTCAAGATAGTCTAAGAGCGAATATTGCCTTGGTAACACAAGATACGTCTTTATTACATCGCTCAGTGGCTGAAAATATTAAGTATGGACGTCCAGATGCATCTGATGCAGATATGAAAAATGCTGTAAAGAAAGCAAAAGCTGCCGAATTTATACCTCAATTGGTAGATTTAAAGGGTCGTAATGGATATGACGCTCAAGTAGGTGAACGTGGTGTAAAACTTTCTGGTGGTCAAAGACAACGTATTGCTATTGCACGTGTATTTTTAAAAGATGCCCCTATTCTCATTTTAGATGAAGCAACTAGTGCACTAGATTCAGAAGTTGAAGCAGCTATCCAGTCAAGTTTAAATGACCTTATGGTTGATAAAACTGTTATTGCAATTGCACACCGATTATCTACTATTGCACAAATGGATCGTTTAATTGTTCTTGATGAAGGCCAAATTGCTGAGCAAGGAACACATGAAGAGCTAATTGCGCAAAATGGAATATATGCACAATTATGGAAACGTCAAACAGGCGGCTTCCTAATTGAACAAAAAGTTTTACAGGGTCAAGATTAATGCTTTATTTAGAAGATTTGAAAATTGGTGATCGTTTTATTAGTCGTGAATATGAAATCACCTTAGATGAAATCAAAAAATTTGCAAATTCCTATGACCCTCAACCATTTCACATAGATGAAGAGCAAGCTAAGCATGATCCTATTTTTCAAGGGATTGCTGCCAGTGGTTGGCACACTTCTGCCATCACTATGCGTTTATGGACCGAATGCATGCCTATTCATGGAGGTTTGATAGGTTCAGAATCTAGTTTGCGGTGGCCACGCCCCACTCGACCGGGTGATAGAATTCATGTTGAAACTGAAATTTCAGCTATCACCCCATCCAAAACAAAATTAGATCGTGGTATTGTAAGTTACGTTACACAAGCCTTAAATCAACATGGGGATGTCTTACTTATTTCAACAACAAAAATTGTTGTCTTTAAAAAGAATGTTTAAAAATGGTTGATATGATTGTCTAACAGTTTTTATAAACTCAGATTATATTTCATGACAAGATGTGTAAGAAATGCATGTGAAAAATTGATGAGAGCAATGGAACGCATATGAAAATTACCTCAGCTCGTCAAGATCAGGGTATTCCAGGTGTCTATGGCTTATTGCTATTAGATGTCGTTTCACGTTGGGGATACAACGATGAAACATTATTTGCTCCATTTCATCTTACCAGCGAGCAACTGGCTGACCCTGACTATCGTATTTCTACACCAGTAGCAAATGAACTGGTTAAACACGCTCTTAAACTAACTGGTGAAACTACTTTGGGTTACCATCTTGGTACTCAAATGCGTATTTCAATTCATGGTTTCATTGGCTATGCAATTATGACAGCCAAAGATATTACAGAAGCAATTGCACTCGCAGCACGCTTTATTCAGCTACGCCTGCCCTTTTTACAATTATATTTCTCAACTTTTGGACCCAAGGCGACCTTACAATTACAGTGTGATATTGAACTTGAGCCTTTACGTACAGAAATCGTTTTAGGTTTAACCATTGGTATCATGAGCATGGCAAAAGCTATGACTGGCATTGAAGATTTAGCTGGGGATGTAGACTTAGATTTTCCAGAGCCAGAAGGTTTTGACAAATATAAAAATAAACTAAGCAGCACAATTCGCTTTAACCAACCACATTTAATTTCAAGTTTTGATAAAAAGTATTTAGGACTTAAATTAGTCAACGCCGACCCTATTGCAAGTCAAGTTGCGATTAACCAATGTGAAGCTGAACTTTCCGCTTTGGGTGAGCGCCGACGTTTAGCAATGCGAGTTCGTGATATTTTAAGTAATTCTGAACAACATTATTTAAGCATAGAAAATGTAGCAGAATGCCTACATATGTCGGACCGCACACTTAAACGTCAATTGGCAGCAGAAGGAACTTCCTTTTCTACATTAGTTGATGAAGTACGCTATCGACATGCAACATCTTTGCTTTCGCGTACAGATTATAGTCTTGAACAGATTGCAGATGAACTTGGCTATTCGGACGTTGCAAATTTTAGCCGTGCTTTTAAACGCTGGAGTGGCCGCAGTCCAAGCAACTGGCGTAAAGACCCATACTTATAATGTTTAAAACTATTGGACACAAGCTTAAGGAGTTACCATGAATCACCCTTCGGAACTGAAGTATGCACGTACACATGAGTGGGTAAAAATTGAAGGTGATCTTGTTATTACAGGGATTACTGACCACGCACAAGATGAGCTTGGCGATTTGGTGTATGTCGAAACTCCTGAAGTTGGTAGTCAAGTTACAGCTGGCGAACAAGCTGGAGTTGTTGAATCAGTGAAAACTGCTTCAGACATCCATGCTCCTGTTTCAGGCACTGTAGTAGAAGTAAATACTGACCTTGAAGATGATCCTGATTTTGTAAATGACGACCCATACGGCAAAGGCTGGATTTATAAAATCAAACCAGACAATATTGCAGATGTTGAAAAACTTTTAACAAATGCAGAATATGAAGCTGGCCTATAAGATAGGTATAGTTTTCAAGATTTAATAAAAACCAGTTTAGATTTAGACTGGTTTTTTTCTTTGTTTATGCAGTTAATTTAAAATCAGTTATCTGATTCGGTGACCTATATGACAAAACTTGTTGTATTCTCTGGCGCGGGTATGAGTGCCGAAAGTGGAATTAGCACTTTTCGTGACAGTAATGGTCTATGGGAAAATTATGACATTCAGCAAGTTGCCACACTTGAAGCATGGCAAAAGAACCCTGCTTTAGTTCAACGCTTTTATAATGAAAGACGCAAAAATATTTTAGAATCTCAACCTAATCAAGCTCATCAATATATTTCCAAGCTACAAGACTATTTTGAAGTACAAGTTATTACTCAAAATATTGATGATTTGCATGAACGCGCAGGAAGTTCCAACGTTTTACATTTGCATGGAAACATTCGGTTAGCAAAAAGCTCGGGACCAAAGGCACAATTCACAACTCAGTTTTATGACATTAACGGTTGGAAATTAGATTTAGAACACGACCTTTGCCCAGATGGATATCCTCTTCGTCCACATGTTGTTTGGTTTGGTGAAGCTGTACCTGCTTATGAAGAAGCAATTAGAGTCGTGCAAAGTGCGGACATTTTTATTGTAATCGGGTCGACATTAAGCGTATATCCTGTTGCAGGTTTAGTGCATGAAATTGCAGCTCAATGTAAAGCATACTATATAGATCCCAAAGCAGATCATGGACGTGTTCCTCAACAATACGAATTGTTAAAGATGTCAGCGACTCAAGGAATGCATGAACTTTTTAAGAATTTAACCAATTGACTCCTATTTTTAAATACTAAATCAATTTAATTTGAATAAAAATTATTATTTTTTGGACAAAATTTTGTCAAATTTTCCAACTTTGTTCTAATTTCGCGCAATAAAATTTGTCCTTCCACTCACTTTTTAACTAAATATAGAGTTATTTTTTTATAAAATTTATTTTTCTCAAGAAAATTCAACAAAACAAAATATTAAAAAATTATAAGTGAATGATTAATAATATATTTTTTAGATTGTAATTCAAATTACACCAATTTACACAAAGATACAAAAATATAATATAAAAATAACAGAGCAAAAAAATTCTTTTGTGGTTGAATCTCAACCTCTTGAATGCCGTACAAGAAAACAGCGACCTGGATTAGGTTACAATCACGGATTATGGATATAAGGACACACATCCATCATGAGTTATTTTGATCCCACCCTCATCATGTTTATGGTGTACATCGTAGCAATGGTACTTATTGGCTTATTTGCCTACCGTGCTACAAGCGACTTCTCAGATTATATTCTTGGTGGTCGTAGTTTAGGCAGTTTCGTTACTGCGTTATCCGCAGGCGCATCAGACATGAGTGGCTGGCTACTCATGGGCTTACCAGGAGCAATTTATCTTTCTGGTCTATCTGAAGCGTGGATTGCAATTGGTCTTATTATCGGTGCTTGGCTTAACTGGCTACTGGTTGCTGGTCGATTACGCGTTCATACTGAAATTCAAAACAATGCATTAACTTTGCCAGATTATTTTACAAGCCGTTTTGATGACCAGAAAAAAGTACTTCGTATTTTCTCTGCCGTTATCATCTTGGTTTTCTTCGCTATTTACTGTGCTTCAGGCATGGTGGCGGGCGCCCGTTTATTTGAAAATTTATTCGGAATGTCATACAACACTGCAATTTGGCTTAGTGCTATTGCGACCATCAGTTATGTTTGTATCGGTGGATTCTTAGCAATTAGCTGGACTGATACATTCCAAGCTGGATTGATGATTTTTGCCTTGATATTAACGCCAATCGTGACTTACCTTGCGATCGGGGACACAACTCATTTTGTTACTCTCATTGAAACTGCACGTCCGCATGCATTTAATCTCATCTCAGATTTTGGTGTGGTAGCAGTTTTATCCTCCATGGCATGGGGTCTTGGTTACTTTGGTCAACCACACATCCTTGTACGTTTCATGGCAGCAGATTCAGTAAAATCTATTCCTGCTGCACGCCGTATCGGTATGACATGGATGATTTTATGCTTAATGGGTGCTGTAGGTGCTGGTTTCTTCGGTATTGCTTATTTTGAGCAACACCCTGAATTAGCGGCAGTTGTGAGCAAAAACCCTGAAACTGTATTTATGGAATTGACTAAAATTTTATTCAATCCATGGATCGTGGGTATCATTTTGGCTGCAATTTTAGCTGCTGTTATGAGTACGTTAAGCTGTCAACTTCTGGTATGTTCAAGTGCTTTAACTGAAGATTTATACAAAGGTTTCCTTCGTAAAAATGCATCTCAAAAAGAACTTGTATGGGTTGGCCGTGTAATGGTTCTTGTCATTGCTGTTCTTGCAATTATTCTTGCAGGTAACCCAGATAGTAAGGTTCTTGGTCTTGTTGCTTATGCATGGGCTGGCTTCGGTGCAGCGTTTGGTCCGCTTATCATCTTGTCATTGTTCTGGAAACGTATGAATTTACAAGGTGCTTTAGCGGGTATGATCGTTGGTGCAGTTGTGGTTATTGGCTGGAAAAATCTTTTCGCAGACACTGGTGTTTACGAAATTATTCCTGGCTTTATCCTTGCATTTATCAGCATCGTTGTTGTGAGTCTTTTAACTAAAGCGCCAAATACGACAGTAACTGGACGCTTTGAACAAGCAGATAAACTCTACAAAGAAAGCGTATAATCCATCTAAATAAACTAAGGGGCTTCGGCCCCTTTATTTATTTTTAGTTTTGATTTTAATTTTTGAAGTATCCTTCACGACTTGCATCACTGGGTAACTACGGGTTTCTTTTACACCAGGTAACTGCCATAACACTTGCCCTGCAATACGTCTAAACTCTTCCATACTGGCACTTCGTAATTTAATTAAAAAATCGAAGCCCCCACTGACCATATGGCACTCAACAATTTCCGGATAATGCACTACAGCATCAATAAACTCATCTAAAACATTCGGTGTCGTTTTATCCAGTAATACTTCAACAAACACCAAAAAATTAGCATTTAACTTAACAGGGTTTAACTTAGCCTCATATCCCAAGATGAATTCATCCTTCGTTAGCTTTTGGACTCGTGCCATGACAGCAGTTGGAGATAAATTCACAAGTTCGGCTAATTTACTGTTGGAAATACGCCCATCTGTTTGAAGAATATCCAAAATTTTTAAATCAGTGCGATCAAGGCTTAATAATGGGCCATTCATCTGAATTTTCCTCTAAAAAATGAGATAAATATAGTGAGTTATTCGGTGTTTCTTCTGTAATGATAAATTATCTAAACCTCTCTACTCAAGATAAATAGTACGAGAGCTAGTTGGCGGAAACAGATATGAATACAATGGATACTTTTCATCAAATGGATAAATCTCACCAAGGCTATATCACCGAATTCAACGATAAAAGTGAGTTTGAACAACGCATTAATACAGCTTGGCGTCGTGCTGAACCAGAAGCTGTAGAAGAGCTATTACAAGCTGCCGCGGTATCTGATGATTTAGATCATAAAATTTATGACCTTGCCTTTAATCTTGCCCATAACTTACGTGAACGTAAAACTTCTTCGGGTAAAGCAGGTATTGTTCAAGGGTTACTACAAGAATTCTCCCTTTCTTCACAAGAAGGCGTGGCTTTAATGTGTCTTGCTGAAGCTTTGCTTCGTATTCCAGACTCAGCAACACGTGATTTACTTATTCGAGATAAAATCAATCAAGGCAACTGGAAAGAACACGTTGGCCAAAGCAGTTTAATGTTTGTAAATGCTGCTGCATGGGGCCTTATGCTGACTGGTAAGCTTATGGAAACGCCAAAGCAAACTAGTCTTTCAAGTGTACTTACTGGCCTTTTAGCACGTAGTGGCCGTGGCATTATTCGTAAAGCAGTCGATGTTGCAATGCGTATGATGGGTGAACAGTTTGTTACTGGTGAAACCATTGAAGAAGCTGTAGACCATGCAAAAGTACTTGAAGACAAAGGTTTCCGCTATTCTTACGACATGTTGGGTGAAGCTGCTCTAACCGAACATGATGCTGAACGTTACTTCAATGATTATACGCAAGCTATCCATGCAATTGGCAAAGCGTCTAACGGTAAAGGCGTTTATGATGGCCCAGGTATCTCAATTAAGCTTTCTGCTTTACACCCTCGCTATCAACGCGCGCAAATTGAACGTGTTCACCAAGAACTTTATGGCAAAGTATTCGAACTCGCTCTTTTAGCAAAACAATACAACATCGGTTTAAATATCGATGCAGAAGAATCAGAACGTTTAGAAATTTCTCTTGAATTACTTGAACGTCTTTGCTTCGAACCGGAACTTGCAAACTGGAAAGGTATTGGTTTCGTTATTCAAGCGTACCAAAAACGCTGTTTCTTCGTAGTTGATTATATTATCGATCTTGCTAAACGCAGCCAAAAGCGCCTCATGATCCGTCTTGTGAAAGGTGCGTATTGGGATAGCGAAATCAAGAAAGCACAAATCGAAGGTATGGATGACTATCCTGTCTTCACTCGTAAGGTGCATACTGATTTATCTTATATCGCTTGTGCTAAAAAATTACTTGCAGCACCAGAGTTCATCTATCCGCAATTTGCAACTCATAATGCTCAAACGTTAGCAACGATTTATCATTTAGCTGACCCAAGCAAATATTATGCTGGTCAATATGAGTTCCAATGCCTACATGGTATGGGTGAGCCACTTTATGAACAAGTTGTTGGCCCACGTGAGCAAAATAAATTAGGCGTACCATGCCGTATTTATGCTCCTGTTGGTAACCATGAAACTTTGTTGGCTTACTTAGTTCGCCGTTTACTTGAAAATGGTGCAAATACTTCATTTGTTAACCGTATTGCAGATAAAACACTTAAAGTTGAAGATCTGATTCAGTCTCCAATTTACGATATTCGCAATGCAGCCAAACTTGAAGGTTCAGTTGGCTTAAAACACCCATCTATTCCGTTACCTTTAGACATGTATGGCTCGCTCCGTAAAAACTCTAAAGGATATGATTTAGCTAATGATGCTCCACTTGAAGCTTTAGACAGCACAGCTCAACAACTGCGTAACCGTATCTGGCAAAGCCATCCGTTATTGGCAGATAACGGTTCTTTAGAACAAGGTAATTCTGTTGCAATTACAAACCCAGCACAAAATGATGAAATTGTTGGGCATGTACAAGAAGCTGATCTAAAGCATGTAGAAGTTGCACTTAATGCAGCTGAACAAACTCAGTCTGAATGGGCTAATACACCTAAAGATCAACGTGCTCAATACTTAAAACGTGCAGCTGACCTGATGGAAAGCCGTATTGAAGAGTTAATGGTATTGCTTTGCCGTGAAAGTGGTAAAACCTATGCCAATGCGATTGCTGAAGTTCGTGAAGCTGTAGATTTCTTACGTTATTACGCAACTCAAGTTGAGAACCTTCCAGCTAATACAATCATTCAGCCTTTAGGTACAGTACTTTGCATTAGCCCATGGAACTTCCCTCTTGCGATTTTCTCAGGCCAAATCGCGGCTGCATTAGTCAGCGGTAACTGTGTTATTGCTAAACCTGCCGAACAGACTCCATTAATTGCAGCTCAAGCAGTGCAAATTTTATGGGAAGCTGGTATTCCTCATGGCGCTGTGCAGTTATTGCCAGGTCGTGGTGAAACAGTTGGTGCTCAGCTTAGCCAAGATAATCGTATCGATGGCATTATGTTTACAGGTTCAACTGAAGTTGCAAAAATTTTACAGAAGACAGTTGCAAAACGTTTATCTGAAAATGGTCAGTCAATTCCCCTCATTGCAGAAACTGGTGGTCAAAATGCAATGATTGTGGACTCATCAGCTTTAACTGAACAAGTCGTACTTGATGTTGTAAGTTCAGCTTTTGATAGCGCTGGTCAACGTTGCTCTGCTTTACGTATTTTATGTGTGCAAGAAGACAGTGCTGCAACCGTTATTAAAATGCTTAAAGGTGCAATGCAACAGTTGAGCGTAGGTAACCCTGCGATTTTAAAAACTGATATTGGTCCTGTTATTGATGTTGAAGCAAAACAGACGATTGATCAGCACATCCAAAAAATGAAGTCTAAGGGCTATCCAGTACATCAGCTAATGTTTGGCGCAACGAGCCAGAATGAATTAGATAAAGGAACTTTTGTTGTACCAACAGCAATTGAGTTACCTAACCTTGATGATTTACAACGTGAAGTCTTTGGTCCAGTTTTACACATCATTACATATAAGTATGGCGAGCTTGAGCAACTCATCTCACGAATTAATGCCAAAGGTTATGGTTTAACAATGGGTTTACACACCCGTATTGATCAAACGATCCAAACAGTGATTCAACATGCTGAAGTTGGTAACCTTTATATCAACCGAAATATTGTTGGTGCGGTTGTTGGTGTTCAACCATTTGGTGGTGAAGGTTTATCTGGTACAGGTCCAAAAGCTGGTGGTCCGCTTTATATGTACCGCTTAATGCAACATTGTTCAAATAAAGTATTGGCAACCCCATTTGCCATGAAAAATGAACAAACTGCTTTTGAAGGCTTTAACCGTGAAGTTTATCAGAGCTTACAAAATTGGGCGAAACAGCATTTACCGCAAGCAAATCGCGAAATTGAACCATTTGGTGTTGGTAAATTCTATGAGTTACAAGGCCCTACTGGGGAAAGTAACCAATATATTATTCTGCCGCGTCACCGTGTTCTTTCAATCGCTGACACAGAACAAAATCAGTTGCATCAATTGCTCGCAATTTTTGCAGTCGGTAGCCAAGCTGCGGTAATGCCAAATAGTCCATTATTGGCAAAATATAAACAAACCTTGCCGAAAGATGTGCTTGCCGCAATTACTACGGTTAAAAACATTAGTTCAGATGATTTTGATGCAGTTTTACATCATGGTAATCGTGAAGAAATCTTCTCATTACAGCAAGAAGTTGCTACTCGTTCCGGTGCAATTGTAGGTATTACCCATGTTGAGCCAAATGAGACTATTCCACTTGAACGTTTAGTAATTGAACGTGCAATTAGTGTGAATACAGCTGCGGCTGGTGGTAACGCAAGCTTAATGACAATGGCTGATTAATACATAAGTTTCTAAAAAAAGCCCAAATCTTAGTATTTG
>Ga0065703_1000193_pt1 | contig 70761 bp, 64 predicted proteins | sample SwiRhicommunBV21_FD_59090 | JGI IMG/M metagenome (GOLD analysis project Ga0065703, IMG submission 59090) | Switchgrass rhizosphere microbial communities from Buena Vista Grasslands Wildlife Area, Michigan, USA - BV2.1 v1 | ecosystem: Host-associated > Plants > Roots > Rhizosphere > Soil ...
ACCGCGAATTAATTTATGGTGGTAGAACGAAAGAGGGTTGACAGACTAGACTTAGCGACCAGCACGCGCGAACGCGTCCCCCTTCCGCCCTACCATAGAGAAAAAGGGGGCACAAAGGTTCCACATGGGAAATACTAAGGAAGTATAACCCATTTGCTAAGTACGGTCTGTCAAAACCGTCTGGCAATGTAGGCCAGCAACGAGATAATAATCGGTATAATAAAGAACGTCAATTTATTTTAATAAAAAAGTTTAAATATAATAATTTTATTAATATTTAGATAATATTATTCTCTTTATTATATTTATGGCTTTTAATTAAATTTAAAATATAAACTTTAGTTATATATATTTGGTTAATAAAATAGATTAATCGTTAATTCTAATTTAACAGTTTATATAAATATATACGATGAGAAAAAGCGAGACATAGAAACAACTTATAGAAAGCACTTACTCCAAAGATGCTATGCCCCACCTCTTACCATCTGTTCGAGAGCTTATTTTCCTACAGCTTTTACTGGTAAATGCGTACCTAACAAAGAAAAAGTAACATCAATACGTTGTACAGATTTAAAAGTATATTGGGCTTTTTATTGTGCTCATAAAGCTCTAAAGTATAGTTTCTGGCTTTTATTAAGATATTCTAATAAATATATCTAAATCAATATCTTATATACAAAAACCAACAAAAACACTCGGATTTATACATATGAAATTATGGTATAAATCACGCTTCGAAATTTACTTGATAACTATTAATTTCGACTATTACAAAAACTTTCTAATTATAAGGAGTGACTTATCATGGCTAATGGATTCCCCGAAGGAAACTTTAGAATCATTAACAAAGAAACAGGTGCATGTATTTCAAGTCTGTATGGTGGTCAAACCCATGGCTTACAAGATGCTGTAACTGCACGTGGTGAAACGGGTCAGTTATCGTACTCTCATACAAATGACCGTGAATTTACGGTACACGATAAAGTTAAAAACATAGAAGAAGAGCTTTGGTATTTTGACAGTAGTGCAGACAGCTGGGGTCACAAACGGAATATGCTTTATAACAAAGTTAAAGATATTCGTTCTAGTTGGGTTCTCGGTGCTCATGTTAAGACAAATGCGATTGCATATAAATTATTAGACAAAGACTTAGAACACTTCCTTAGTCTTTTACCAAAGCAAGATGAAGAAACACTAGCCCATTTAAAAACCAGTGATGGTCTTGATATTGTTCGTTTATTAAAAACATTTATTCATAGTAACGGCGAAGAAACCATTAAATCGGAACTCATTGGCAAACTTGATGAGACTAAGCTGAATGACTCTTTAAATACGGTACTGGCTCATAACTCAATTCGTAGCATCGAACACAGGTTCCATAAATATGCATCCTCTCCGTATCTAGGTTTAGATATTCCTGAAATTAAAGGTTTATCTGAGAATCCTTTCACTCGGCATAACGAACAACTCTATAAGATTATTCTTGCCTCTGTCCAATTACATGTCTTGGATCAAAAAGATCCGACTTCAAGGTCAGAGTTCCGACTACATTTACGCCATCAAAATATCAATGCTCTTCTAAAAAATATGAAGAACGAGAACCTGCAGGAGCTTTATGGAAAAGTTTATGAAGAATATAAGGAAGATAAAAATTCTCAGGATCTTAAAAAAGAAGCCGTAAAAGTCCTTTTAGAGCTTAGAAAAACTCTAGATTTACATACGAATGAAAAAAATATAGATACGGCCAAAAAGATTTTGCAGATAGGTTTACAGTCAAATGAGTCTTTTGAGCAACTGCAAACAGCATTAAAAAGTACCAATGGTAAAGAAATAAAACCAGTTAATTGGCATAGTGGCGATGTTTTCTTACAAGGAGCGGGCCGCCAGTACCAAACTAAGTGGGCATTTGAAGATGGTTATATCTTTGTAGAAGGCCAACCAAATGCTGTACTTACACATCTCTGGGGTTCATCTATAGGTATTAGTCAACGATCTAATGACCCAAAACAGCGCTGGGAATTTAAATAAGTTTAATTTGAGTTAGAGCACAGGATGGTAAGAGAAGTCTCTCTTACCATCCTTATAAAATTTATATAGCGATATCTTTTACGGGTAAATGCTTACCTAACAAAGAAAAACTAACATCCGCAACTTCCAACGGGTCTGAACTGGTCCAAATAATATGATTCCCTTCATTTGGACTTTCAGAACTTAAATGATATTGATTGAGCTGCCGAATTAATTGCGCTGTTACAGCCTCCGAAGGCTCAATAATTTGAATATCAGAGCCTACAATTTCCTGAATAGTGTGTGAGACAAATGGATAGTGTGTGCATCCTAAAATAATCGTATCGACTTTTTGCTCGACCAACGGCGCCAAAATATTTTTTAAATAATCTTCAACTTCCGCTGTATGTGCTTTACCCGTTTCAATTTTTTCGGCTAAACCAATACAAGGTACTAAAGACACTTTAATATCTTGCGCATACGTTTCAATTAAACTTTTTAAGTTTTTGCCTTTAACCGTCGTTGCAGTTGCCAAGACAGCAATATGCTTACTTTGTGTGATTGCTACAGCAGGTTTTACGGCGGGTTCTATCGCAATCAGTGGAACACTAATTTGTGCTCTAATCGTTTCAATCGCCACCGCTGTCATGGTGTTACAAGCAATCACGATCGCCTTACATTTACCCTGTGCAACTAGATTTGAAATTAGATGCGTGGTTCTTGAAACAATCCAGTCGCTTTCTCTGTCTCCATACGGGACATATTTCGAGTCAGCAAAATAGATAATATCTTCATTCGGAAGAGCCTGACGAATGTGCTTAAAGAGAGACAGCCCACCTAAACCAGAATCAATCATTCCAATCGGGTTATTCTTCTGGTTCATTATTTTTCCAATTTAAAATTCTAAAAGAAACTATATTTTTCATTATTATATTCTGTTTTCTATCAGTTTTTAAATCAGGCCCAACGAGGACCTGACCTAAATTTTGAATTTTGAATTTTGAATTTTGTTTTAAGCTGCCGCTTTTTGTTCTTTAATCCAATTTTTAATACGGGCATCCAATATATTTAAAGGCAATGTTCCTGCATTTAAGATCATGTCATGGAACGCTTTGATATCAAAACGATCTCCGAGCTCATGTTTAGCTAACTCTCGTAGCTCTAAGATTTTTATTTGTCCCATCTTGTAAGCTAATGCTTGTGCAGGAATAGCAATATAGCGATCTGTCTCTGCCTGAATATCTGGTTCATCTAAAGCAGAATGTTCTCGCATAAAATCAATCATTTGCTGATGAGTCCACTTTTTATAATGTACACCAGTATCGACCACTAGACGACAAGCACGGAACAACTCACTCGATAGTCTTCCATAGTCTGAAAGCGGGTCTTTATAGAAACCAACGTCTTTACCCAATTGCTCTGCGTAAAGCGCCCAACCTTCAATATAGGCAGTGTGGTTGGGTTGCTTTCGGAACATCGGCAAATTTGGCAGGTTTTGGGCAATATCAATCTGCATATGGTGGCCGGGAATTGCCTCATGGTAAGCCGTCGCTTCCATTGATATTTTTGAACGTTCAGAGAAATCCCCTGTATTCACATACACTTGTCCGGGGCGTGAACCATCAGGCGTGCCTTGGTGATATTCCGCACCTGCCGCTTCTTTTTCTCGATATTGCTCTACAGGTAAAACTTCGACTTTATTTTTAGGTAATAAACCAAAGAGCTTCGGCAACTCTGGTTGCATTTGGGCAATATACCCCCGATAAATCTCTAAAATTTCTTCGCGAGATTTTGGGAAAACAGCGGGATTTATTTTTAATGATTGTTGGAAACTTTTTAAGTCATTGAAACCTTGTGCTTTCGCAATTTTCAGCATTTCCGCTTCAATACGAGCAACTTCTTTTAATCCGAGCTGATGAATATTTTCAGGGCTTTCCAACGTGGTCGTATTATTTTCTACATAATAGCGATAAAGCTCGTCACCGTTTGGCAAGCTCCATATACCCTCGTGTTGTCGTCCATAGGGTAAGTAATCTTTCTGAATAAACGCGCCAAGTTTTTGATAGGCAGGCCGAACATTCTGATCTATGGCCTGTAGTATTTCACGGCTTAAACGTTCTTGTTCTACTTTCGAAATGTTGTTTGGAAATTGCTTTAATGGAGAAGCAAACACACTGTCCGCCCCTGCTGGAGCTGCAATGCTATTAATCTGCTTTGCCACCTTTTCAATTAAGTATTTCGGTGGCATCAAGCCGTCTTTTTGCCCTTGTTTCGCTAACTGAATACCTTGATCAAGAATAAGAGGAATTTGTTTTAAACGAGCAATATAGTCTTGATATTGCTTCGCATTATCAAAGGGAATCGAACTAATAAATCCCGGAAATTGTAAATGTAGCCCCCACATTTGATTAAAAGGCATCTCATACAATTTCAAATCATAACTTTTAAGTGTTTCTTTCAACTGATAAATCATTAGATCTTTATTTAATTGATCAGTTGCTGAAAACCCTGTGCTATCAATTACTTCAAAACGTTTTAAGAAATTTTGTAGTACTTTTTTTATCTTTCTCGATCTGATTTTTTGAAAGCTCGGTCCATCGATCGTTGTAGCGTAAATCTCCTAAAGTCGTTGCAGTTTCAGGATTATTTTTCAAAGTATATTCCCATTGTTCTTGTAAAAGCTGGTTTAAAGCTTTCACCCGAACAGAGACATTACTGTTTTGTTTAGATTGTGATTTTTTCGATGGTATTTGTATTAGTTTCGGGGGTTGCAGCATCAGAAGAATGAGACATCCAAAATAAAACACTGATACAAGCAAAATGTAAGGTTCTGTTTTTCATTTAATTATCCAGAAATATTTAACAACGGTTAAAATAAAGACAAAACAAATTACGTGCCAAGCAGCATATAAAATAGTGTAAAAATCGAGTATTTTTTAACTCAATGATTTTATAAATTAATTTTCTTTTTAATTAAATTATTTATAGTTGCTATCTATATTCCGTATCTGACTTTAATAGACCAAGAACTTAAAAAAAGTGCACATGAGCAATCTCAGTGCACTTTTTTATTTCTAAATTAAAAATTGTTTCTCAAGAAAACAAATATTGATAAACAATATAGGCAGCCAGTTTTGCTGTTCTATTGTCTAAATCAAATTTTGGATTGCACTCAGCAATATCTAAAAGTTTGATTTTTCCAGTCTCTTGAATATGCTTAAAAATTGCTTCAAAAGTGGCTAAATCAATTCCTTTTACAGCTGGTGCACTTACTCCGGGTGCAACCGCAGCCGCGAAGACATCTAAATCAATCGTAACGTACAAACAGTCTACTTTTTCAATAAAAGCATCAACCGCCGTAAGTACGTTGTTCAGGTTAAAAATATTAACCTCATGATCACGTAAATATGAACAATTTAGAGCATCGGCTGTATCAAACAAAACTTTAGTATTGGCATGGTTAGCTACCCCAATACATAAATAATTAAATTGTTTTTGATGTTGTTCTGAAAGTCGAGCTGCCTGTAAGAAAGGTGTACCAGAGGTGGCATGCTCTGCTTCACGCAAATCAAAATGGGCATCGAAGTTAATAATGCCTATTTTTTTATCTGCCGCGTGGGCTTGTACATATTGGAATAAACCGCTAAAGCTGCCAAATGCAACCTCATGTCCACCACCAAGAACAATTGGTTTTAAACCATTTTGTAGGCTAGTTGCGACTTGCTCCGCCAACTCTGTTTGGGCTTGCTCTAAATTGTCATATTCGCAGGTCACTGTACCCAAATCGACAATACTGACTGGACGATGAATAGGTAAATTGGCAAGCTGATTACGGATTGCATCTGGCGCATCGGCAGCCCCGACTCGACCTTTGTTACGCTTTACACCTTCATCAGAACTAAAACCAATCAACGCAAAGTCTGCATGTTGGGTCTTGTTGATAATATGATGAATACGTTGGTGTGCTTCACCTTCGCCATCATGGCGGCCTTGCCATTTAAATGTGTGATTCATGTGACACCGTTTAAAAAATAACTTCTTGTCCATGCTGAACGACTCGCTTAGGCAAATCTCCGCCAAGCCAGTAAACAATTTCAGATGGATGCTCAATATCCCAAGCCACAAAGTCAGCGACTTTACCCTGCTCTAAACTACCGTGCGTTTGTTCTAAACCGAGCGCTTGTGCAGCATGAATGGTGACACCCGCCAATGCTTGCTCAGGTGTTAAACGGAATAACGTACTACCCATATTCAGCATTAAACGTAAAGAAAGTGCTGGAGATGTGCCCGGGTTTAAATCGCTCGACAGTGCAATACGCACACCATGTTTAATTAGACTTTCAACCGGTGGGTATTGTGTTTCACGCAGCAAATAAAAAGCACCCGGCAATAACACAGCAACCGTACCCGACTCTGCCATGGCTTTGACATCATCTTCGGTCATGTACTCTAAATGATCGGCTGACAAAGCATGATAACGTGCTGCCAAGCTTGAGCCACCTAGTGATGAAAGCTGTTCAGCATGAAGCTTAACGGGTAAATTTAAAGACTGTGCTGTTTTAAAAACACGTTCAACTTGAGCTGGTGAAAATGCCAGATGCTCACAAAAAGCATCAACAGCATCGACTAAACCTTCAGCATGCAGTTTAGGTAGCATTTCTGTACAGATATGCTCGATATAAGCATCGCTTTGATCTTTGTACTCTGGCGGTAAAGCATGTGCAGCCAAACAGGTACTTTTTACCGTTATCGGTAAAGCTTCACCAATTTGACGAATGACACGCAACATTTTGCGCTCATTTTCGTAATTGAGTCCGTAACCAGACTTAATCTCGATGGTGGTTACACCGTCTTGTTGCATACAGCGAATGCGCTTAAGTGCCGAATTTAATAGTTGTTCTTCGCTTGCTTCACGCGTTGCACGCACTGTACTTGCAATGCCACCACCGCTTGCTGCAATTTCAGCATAGCTCACCCCTTGCAAGCGTTTTTCAAACTCAACACTACGGTTGCCACCAAATACACTATGCGTATGACAGTCAATAAACCCTGGGGTTACCCAAGCGCCTTTTAAGTCAACTGTTTCGGAATATGTATCGGTAGGAAGTTGTTGTTGTTTTCCAATCCACTGAATGAGATGCCCTTCTGTGACAATTGCTGCATCTTCAATGTAGGAGTATTGCCCATTTTGCATGGTCGCAATGTGGCAATTTTGCCAAAGTTTTTTCATGAGCCTTTCCTCAAAACTGCCCAATAGTTAAACCATTGGGCAGTTCATTTGTTAGCTTTCTATCTCAACATTTTGCTGGATAGGATTACTTTCCTTTCCCATATTTTGCTCTGGTTTTACCCATATGCGATAAGCAATAGTTAAGAGTATAAGCCATGTTATACCTACATAAATTGCAGGACGTGAATCAGGGAAATAACCCATCATGACTAAAATGAACACCATAAAACCAATCGCGAACGCAGGTGCATATGGCCAACCCCATACAGGGAAATCAAGTGCTTTAATTTCAGCAGTAGATAATTTACGGCGCATTGCCACTTGCGAAAGCAAAATCATGAGCCAAACCCAGACGGTTGCAAAAGTCGCAATTGATGCAATGATCATGAATACATTTTCAGGAATAAGGTAGTTCAGTACCACACCCGTCAATAGCACACCAGCCATCACCACTACAGTCATCCATGGCACACCATTACGTGACAATTTTTGGAAAATTCGAGGTGCTTGACCACGGTTTGCCATACCATAAAGCATACGGCCTGCGCCAAATACATCACTGTTAATTGCTGAAACAGCCGCTGTAATCACGACAATATTTAAAATATTTGCTGCTGACTTAATGCCTAAATTTTCAAAAATCTGGACAAATGGACTACCTTGGCTACCAATCTGGTTCCATGGAAAAATCGACATCAAAACAAAAATCGTGAGCACATAAAAAAGTAAAATACGAACCGGAACGGCATTAATTGCTTTTGGCAAAGTCGTTTTCGGATCTTGAGACTCACCCGCTGTAATGCCAATAATCTCAATACCACCAAAGGCAAATACCACTACAGATAAACATGCCACCAAACCTGCAATACCATGCGGCATAAAACCGTCATAAATCCATAGGTTTGAAATGCCCGGTACGAAATTGCTATGATCAGCCTGGAAGCCATAGAACATAAGCCCTAAACCACCTAGAATCATGGCAACAATGGCAGTAACTTTGATAATGGATAACCAGAATTCGAGCTCGCCAAAAACTTTAACGTGAATTAAGTTAATAGCGCCTAAAAACATAATTAACGATAAAATCCAGATCCACCGTGGTACATCGGGATACCAGAATCCCATATAAATACCAAAAGCAGTGACATCGGCAAGTGCAACAATCACCATTTCAAAAACATAAGTCCAACCTGTGGTAAAACCTGCCAGTGGACTAATGTACTGTGATGCGTAGTGACTAAATGAACCGGATACTGGGTTATGGACAGCCATTTCACCCAGTGCGCGCATAACAATATAAATTGCAATCCCTGCAACGATATACGCTAGTAATACTGAAGGCCCAGCCATTTTAATGGCAGTTGCCGAACCATAGAAAAGCCCAGTTCCAATTGCTGAGCCCAATGCCAAGAAACGAATGTGACGGGTGTTCAATCCCCGCTGTAGTGTGGAGTTTTGTGACATTATAATCTCCAATCCTTGAGGATATTTAGTTAGATTCGGCCACTCCATGTGACCGTTTTATTAATCACACTTCAGATAGACTAGGGAGTAGGTTTGGAATAATTAACTCGTTTAGACAACCACTCGAAAGTAATTCACTTGCCTGTTCAATATCAGGAGCAAAGAAACGGTCTTCGCTGTAGTACGGCACTTGAGCGCGCAAGATTTTACGGGCTTGTTCAAGTTTAGGCGAGCTTTTTAGGCCTTCACGGAAATCTAAACCCTGACAAGCGCCTAACCATTCAACAGCTAGAATGCCGCGAACGTTATCGGCCATTGGCCAAAGTCGTTTACCCGCGTTAGGCGCCATTGAAACATGGTCTTCCTGATTCGCTGAAGTCGGTAAACTATCAACACTCGCAGGATGTGCAAGCGCTTTGTTATCACTCGCAAGCGCTGCTGCAGTAACTTGAGCAATCATGAAACCTGAGTTAACGCCACCATTTGCGACCAAGAACGGTGGAAGCTGAGACATGTGGCGGTCCATCATCATTGAAATACGACGTTCTGAAAGTGAACCAATTTCTGCAATTGCCAATGCTAAATTATCTGCTGCCATAGCAACAGGTTCTGCGTGGAAGTTACCACCAGAAATCACATCACCTTCTGCTGCAAAAACGAGAGGGTTATCAGACACTGCGTTTGCTTCAATTGCTAAAACTTCAGCAGCCTGACGGATTTGAGTTAGACATGCACCCATCACCTGTGGCTGACAACGTAAAGAATACGGATCTTGAACTTTGCTACAGTCTTCGTGTGAATGTGCAATTTCACTTGATTCTGTTAAGAGGTCACGATAAGCCGCAGCCACATCAATTTGACCACGTTGACCACGTACTTCATGAATACGTGCATCGAACGGTGAACGTGAACCAAGCATTGCTTCGACACTTAAACCACCGCATACAGTTGCAGCAGCAAATAAATCTTCAGCTTCAAACAAACCACGTAAAGCATAAGCGGTCGAAACTTGTGTACCGTTTAGAAGTGCCAAGCCTTCTTTAGCTGCTAAAGAAATTGGCTCTAAGCCTGCAATTTTTAAAGCTTCAACTGCTGGTATCCATTCACCTTTATAACGCGCCTTACTTTCACCCAACAAAATCAATGACATATGTGCAAGTGGTGCCAAGTCACCCGAAGCACCTACTGAGCCTTTAAGAGGAATGTGCGGATAAACTTCTGCATTAATTAAAGCCAACAATGCATCAATGACTTTACGGCGAATACCTGAGAAACCACGTGCCAAGCTATTTGCTTTCAATAGAATAATTAAACGAACCATTGCATCATCAAGTGGCTCACCTACACCTGCTGCATGTGAAAGAACCAATGAACGCTGTAATTGTTCTAAATCTTCAGGAGCAATCTTGGTTGAAGCAAGTAAACCAAAACCTGTGTTAATGCCGTAAGCTGTACGCCCTTCATTTACAATCTGTTCTACACAAGCCACGCTTGCGTTGATTGCAGCTGAAGCACTGTCATCTAATTTAACTTTAATCGGATTGAGGTAAGCTTGACGTAAATCAGCTAAGGTTAATTTTCCCGGTTGGATCAATAATTCCATGTTGGCTTCCTAATTTTTGGCACTATATTCTGCTGAGACGGTGCTTTTCACAATTGCAAAAAGCACCGCCAGTTTTTCCATGTGTTTTTATTGAGTGATCATTGGCAAGTTTAAGCCTTGCTCTTTCGCACAGTTAATCGCAATTTCATAACCTGCATCGGCATGACGCATAACACCTGTTGCAGGGTCATTCGTCAGTACACGAGCAATACGTGCAGCAGCGTCATCTGTACCATCACACACAATCACAACGCCTGAGTGTTGAGAGAAGCCCATACCTACACCGCCACCATGGTGTAGAGACACCCAAGTTGCGCCGCCTGCTGTATTTAACAAAGCATTTAATAAAGGCCAGTCTGATACTGCGTCTGATCCGTCTTGCATTGCTTCAGTTTCACGGTTTGGACTCGCAACTGAACCTGAGTCTAAGTGGTCACGACCAATTACGACTGGTGCAGATAATTCACCACTACGAACCATTTCGTTAAAAGCTAAACCAAGTTTTGCACGTAAGCCTAGGCCAACCCAGCAAATACGCGCTGGTAAGCCTTGGAAGCTAATGCGTTCACGTGCCATGTCTAACCAGTGATGCAAATGTTCATCATCAGGAATTAATTCTTTAACTTTAGCATCTGTTTTATAAATGTCTTCTGGGTCACCAGAAAGCGCTGCCCAACGGAATGGGCCAATACCACGGCAGAACAATGGACGGATATATGCAGGAACGAAGCCAGGGAAATCAAAAGCGTTTTCTACGCCTTCTTCTTTCGCCATTTGACGGATGTTATTACCATAGTCAAATGTTGGAACACCCATTTTTTGGAAATCGAGCATTGCTTGAACGTGTTTCGCCATCGACTGTTTTGCAGCTTTTACAACAGCTTCTGGTTCTGTTTTTGCACGTTCACGGTATTCATCCCAAGTCCAACCTACTGGTAAGTAACCATTGAGTGGATCGTGTGCACTTGTTTGGTCTGTCACCATGTCTGGACGCACACCACGGCGAACAAGCTCAGGTAAAATTTCAGCAGCGTTACCATGAAGTGCAATTGAAATAACCTTACCTTCTTTCGTGTAACGATCAATACGCGCTAAAGCATCATCTAAGTCAGTCGCTTGTTCATCTACATAACGCGTACGTAAACGGAAATCGATACTTGCTTGTTGGCATTCAATGTTTAAAGAACAAGCCCCTGCAAGCGTTGCAGCTAAAGGCTGAGCGCCACCCATGCCACCTAAACCGGCAGTAAGAACCCAACGACCTTTTAAATCACCGTTGTAGTGTTGGCGGCCAGCTTCAACGAAAGTTTCGTAAGTGCCTTGCACAATACCTTGGCTACCAATGTAGATCCAAGAACCCGCTGTCATTTGACCGTACATTGCTAAAGCTTTTGCATCTAACTCGTTAAAGTGTTCCCAGTTTGCCCAGTGTGGCACAAGGTTTGAGTTTGCAATTAAAACGCGTGGTGCATCTTTATGAGTTTTAAATACACCTACTGGTTTGCCTGATTGAACTAATAGAGTTTCATCAGTTTCAAGATTTTTTAAAGTATCTACAATTTTGTCGAAACATTCCCAGTTTCGTGCTGCACGGCCAATACCACCGTATACAACCAACTCTTTCGGGTTTTCTGCAACGTCCGGATCAAGGTTATTCATCAACATACGTAATGGCGCTTCAGTTAACCAACTTTTAGCCGTCAATTCAGTGCCGCGTGGCGCACGAATTTCTACATCACGAAATTTTGTTGTCGTTGTTGTTGTCACAGGCGGACTCCTTCCTTTGAGCTTACATCAGCAGAACATCACTTGTTTCTGCATTTGTATAGTAATGTATTAACTTGTATATACATCCATATACTACACAAATATTTTACGGCGTGAAGAGGCTTGCTCATATTTTTTTGCAAAAACTTAATAAGCAAATGAATTAAAATAATTTATTTTTATAAACCGCATAAAAAAAGCACATATCCTTTCACTAGATATGTGCTTTTAAAAAATAACTTATTTAGTTTTAACGTTGAATTAACTCAATAACATAACAATTTTTTGCCCAATTCTGAGGGAAATGAACTGATGTAATCGCAGTGGTTTTCTCAATTTTTAGAGTCTCGTGGGCAGTGATTAGAAAGGTTTTATCCTCAATCGCTACTTCTGTTTCTGAACCACTATTAAAAATGAAAATCAGGTCTGCCGAGCTTAAAAAAGTCTGTGCTTCTGTACCATCTACTCTCTGAAAGCGGGCATGAAATTTTGCAGGATCATAAATTAAATTTAGATCTCGAATTGCACCGGCAACCAGTTCACTATGCACCTGACTTTCACCATGAAAAGCAAAAATATCGCCCAGCTTTAACGACCTAGCAGGCAGATCATCGACATGTAATTCAATACCTTTCCCATCAAGTACAGTAATAATTCGCTGCTTATTTGGGAACAAGGAAAATGGTCCAGAAGTTGTCACATCTGCCATCGAAATTCGCCAATCAAACTCGATTTCACCTTGGCTTCGAGCAATTTCCAAAGTGTAACCCGCACCATTTTTCCAAAGCATTTTTGTATATTGGTCTGCCTTGAGTACTTCAATCATTGCGTAAATTTGCCTTCGAGATAATAACGACTGCCAGGATAAGTCAGACGGGCACTAGAAATGAGTTGCTTATTGGACCATGTACGACGGCGAATGAGTAAACATGGTTCAGTTTTAGTGATTTTTAGCCACTTACACTCTTGCGGAGATGCTAAAACGGCTTCAACAATGTGCTCGCCTTCTGTCACAGGTGCTTTCGCCATTAAGTATGCATTTGGAGTAATGGTTTTAAAGTCTTGTTCTAAATAATCTGGAATGAGTGCTGCATCAACCAAACGGTCTTCGACCTGAACTGGCACATCATTTTCATAATGCACAATAATTGAATGAAACAGCTTTTGCCCTTCACGAGTCTGCATTAATACACTTTGTTCTGCATTTGCATAAATTTGTTCTAAAATTAAAACTTCAGCATGGTGCTTATGGTTACGGGCGATAATCTCTTCGGCAATATTATTAATTTGAAAAAGCGCAGTTCGGCCTTGCCCTTCAGCAACGAAAGAACCGACACCCTGTATACGTACCAATAAACCCTCAGTCGTTAACTCTCGTAGCGCACGGTTTACCGTCATGCGGCTGCAACCGAGTTGATTGACCAACTCACTTTCCGAAGGAATTTTTTTATTTACAGCCCACGAGCCTTCATAAATCTTTTGTGAAATCAGCTGTTTTACGCGTTGATATAAAGGAACTGGACTATCAGCTTCAATCGAAAGCTCAGCATGTTCTTGTTTTGATGTTCTGGGCATAACAAATACTCAAAAAGGCAGCAGGCAAAATCATATTTTAGTTGACATGCTATGTATATACAACCACATACAATATGTTAATTTATGAATTAAATAGATTTTAAAAAGTTTAAAAAATAAACATAGCTCAACAAGAGCTAATTTAAAGTTTTATGTAGATAAATTCAAATATATAAAGGTTTTATCAATATTTATTTAATAATTATTTCTGCTATGCCTTTGCTCCATCCAAGGGCTTCAAAGTGTGGCCTTTTCGGAGTTACGAAATGATGCTTAAAAATTTTATTTAAAATAACTGATCGATAGTATTCTTCTGCCACACAGTATATTAATAAACTGGAAGCACATCGAATGCGTAATTATAAAATAGATATTCTTCGAGGAATCTCTATCCTTTTGGTTCTTTTACACCATTTTAATATTCCCTATAAACTTAAAGATACATGGTTAGGTTTTAATTTTTTAGGTGAAGCATTTAGTACCTTAATCGCAAGAAACGGAAATTATGGCGTGACCATGTTTTTTGTGATTTCGGGTTTTTTAATTACCCATCACACTTTAAAAAGAGACAAACAATTCTCAGCAATTAACCTCAAACATTTTTATATCCGACGAGCAGCTCGCATTTTACCGTGTCTGGTTTTACTCATTTTAGGTGTAAGCATACTTGGTTCATTTGACTTAAAACCCTTTGTAAACCAAGCTCCCAATGGCATTGAGGTCTCATATCCCTTAACCATATTTGCCGCTTTAACCTTCTGGATGAATATCCTGATTATCAAATTTGGTTGGGTAAACTACGCTTTGGGCGTGTTGTGGTCACTCTCTGTAGAAGAAGTTTTCTACTTTGTGTTTCCATTATTGTGCCTACTCACGCGTAGTAATAAGGTATTTATTGCTGTACTTGTTGGGGTGATTTTATACGGACCTTATTTTAGATCGCTCCATTTTGGAGAAGAAAGCGGTGCCTATTTATATCATTATTTTTCGAGTTTTGATGGTATAGCCATTGGCTGTTTAACTGCCATTTTCTCTCATAAATATCAGCCAGATTGGGCCTATAAAAAACCTCTTTCGTGGTTAATTATTTTGAGCATGGTCGCTCTTTATTTATATGCTCCCATTAAAGAAGTCAGTACATGGGGTATTAGCTTATTTGCTGTTGCCACAGGCATACTCATTTTGAGTTTTCAGCATCCTACGGGAACGCAAGCGCATAGTCTATTTACAAAAATCATGGTCTGGTTGGGGCAAAGAAGTTATGAAACTTATTTGTTTCATCTGGTTGTGCTGGGTCTTATGAAAGTTGCTTTTATTCCAGCTCAAACTGACTCTAGCATCAAAATTATGCTTTTAATTGCCTATCTCGTTCTGACTTTCATCATCAGTGCAGCAATTGAAAAATACTATTCCACCCCGCTTAACAGCTACATTCGAAAGGTTTTCATTAAAGACAAATCATAAAAATAAGCCCCTTTAAAATAGGGGCTTATTTAATTAAGCAATTAACATAGTTTCATCTTCTTGTTTAAAAGGATTCGACCAGTTCTGCCAAGCTTGTGGTCCTAAAGCCATTTCTTCATCACTTAATAAACAACGGTCTAAGCATTCTATTAAGGCTTGCTCATCCATTTGCATACCAATTAAAACCAACTCCTGACGTGCATCGCCTGTTTGAGCATCCCAAACCTTTTTAATTTGTTCGATGCTGTCTAAGTCACTCGGCCAGTCTTCTTCTGCAACAGCGGCCCACCAATAACCTGCTAAGCCGTGCCTTGCCATTGCGCCCGCTTGCGACCATGAATAAGCCAATGTCGGTTCGGCAGCCAACCAGAAAAAGCCTTTGGAACGGACGACTCCCGGCCATTCAGCCTGTACTAAATCATAAAAACGCTCTGGATGAAAAGGTCGACGCGCACGGTAAACAAAGCTACTGATTCCATACTCTTCAGTCTCTGGCATATGCTCACCACGCAATTCTTTTAACCATCCCGGTGCTTGTGCAGCTTCATCAAAATCGAATAACTGTGTATTTAAAATTTTATCTAAACCAATCTTTCCAAATTGAGCAATTTCAATTCGAGCACGTGGGTTTAGAGTTTTTAAAATCGCGATAAGCTGGTCTTGCTGAGCTTGGTCAATCAAATCAATTTTATTCAGCACAATCACATCACAAAACTCAATCTGATCGATAAGAAGATCCACCACAGTTCGTTCATCTTGTTCGCCTAGCGACTCTCCGCGTTGCTGTAGTGAGTCCAGAGAGCTGTAATCTTTAAGGAAGTTAAAAGCATCGACTACCGTAACCATGGTGTCGAGTCGAGCAAACTCATTTAAAGAATTTCCATTTTCGTCTTCAAAAGTAAAGGTTTCTGCGACTGGCAACGGTTCTGAAATGCCTGTTGACTCAATCACCAATTGGTCAAAATGGCCTTCGTCAGCTAAACGTCGAACTTCAACCAGTAAATCTTCTCGTAGCGTACAACAAATACAGCCATTACTCATTTCAACCAGCTTTTCATCTGTTCTTGAAAGCTCCGCCCCACCTTCGCGTACTAATGCCGCATCAATATTCACCTCAGACATATCATTCACAATCACGGCAATACGGCGACCTTCGCGATTATTTAAAATATGGTTAAGTAACGTGGTCTTTCCTGCCCCCAAAAAACCAGATAAAACAGTGACAGGAAGTTTGGCAAATGAGTTGGCGATTGCAGTTCGCATGGCTTGTTCTCTTTGAATAATATTTAAAACTAATCATGACTAACCATTAAATATGGTCAGATGGCAGGTGTTTCTACTCTAAACCATATTAATATTATGTTATAACATAACTATTAAGCAAGTTTTTTATCTCTCCTTCCTTTACACCAGAAAATTAGTCTTTGAAAAAATTACTTTTAAAAGCCCTGACACATTGACGTTTTATAGTGGTGATCAGGCCCCCACGCTCTAAAACCTTGGCTATCAATATGAATTTGTCCCGAAGCATAAACACCCAATCCCATCTTGAGTGCTTGTCCTTTGGTTGCCCAGAACTGACAAATTTTGGTTTTGCTTTGTTGAATATTGAACTGGTCTAAGTCAGTAGGCTGTTCTGGCCCAATTCGAAAATCCAGCGCTGCATTAAAGACATGTCGAGAAGCATCTGCTCCGCCAGCACAGCGGTTTAAAGATAAAGCTCGATAAACCGATGTCACTTCAAAATCGTTTATTACCCCATCGTCAACCAATGCTTTTAAGATGCTGAGTGTCGGAACGATATTGGACCAAATCTCGCGTGGAGGCACTGCATAGGGTTCAACTCCACATTTTTGCCAATCTCTGGCTGAACGTAATAACTCATGGTCTGGAACTAAATCGGCAAGCCCTTTCTGCTTAAGAAACTGCTTATAAGCTTGTACAGACTGTCCGTGATCTGCGGATGCTAACCATGCAATATAATCCTGAGGTTGTGGCTTTATTTTGCCGACTATCTTTGAAGGTTGAGGCAACTTGGACTGCGGTTGCAAAGGAATCGTTGGCTTGGGTGTTTGAGTACTACACGCTGTGAGAGATAATAAAAGTAAACCTAAATAACGCTTCATAAATATGCTCTATCTTCACCAATAATGGGAAAGATGCTCATCATTAAATTCAAGAAATGTTATATTATAACAATAATAAAATCTTTTACTTTCTGTTGCTAAATTTTAAAAATAAAAAAGGACGTATGAGATACGTCCTTTTATGGTTGAATCAATCTTACAAATCAGCTTCAAGTGCAGGCACAGGTTGCTCTGCTTTCAGCTTACGACGTTTAAATTGATAAGCTACCATTAAACATAGAATCCAACCAGGAATCATCATGACTGCAATACGCATGTCTGGTGTTAAAGACATTACAACTAAAATGCCCAACATAAACACGATGCAAAGATAGTTGCTAAATGGATACATAAAGCTTGGGAACTTTGTAGTTTGACCTTGGCTTTGCTTGTATTTACGGAACTTTAAATGTGTCCATGAAATCACAACCCAGTTAATCACAATCGCTGCAACAACCAACATCATGAGCAAACCAAATGCTTTTTCAGGGAAAATGTAATTTAACAGCACACATAAAATAGTCACCGCAGCAGAAAGAATCACTGCATTAGTTGGAATACCACGTTTATTAATGTGTGCAAATGCTTTTGGTGCATTACCTTGTTGTGCAAGACCCAATAGCATACGGCTACTGCAATAACTCGTACCGTTATAAACTGAAACCGCAGCAGTCAAAATCACAAAGTTCAGTAACGTTGCAATGCCTTGGCTATCTAAAGAAGCAAAGACCATCACAAATGGGCTACCGCCTTCAGCCATCTGGTTCCACGGGAATAGCGAGAATAAAACCAAAAGTGTCGCAATATAGAAAATCAAAATACGGTAGATAATTTGATTCACAGCTTTAGGTAAAGTTTTATCCGGATCACGTGCTTCAGCCGCAGTAATACCAAAAAGTTCGATACCACCAAAAGCAAAAATAATAACCGCCATTGCCATCACTAAGCCTTCAACACCAAATGGGAAAAAGCCACCGAGTGCCCAAAGGTTGCTGATACTGGCTTGAGGACCAGCTGTACCAGTTGCTAGTAAATATGAACCAAAGCCAATCATTGCCAGAATTGCTAAGATTTTGACAATAGAAAACCAAAATTCCATTTCGCCAAAAAACTTAACATGCAGCAAATTAATGCCGTTGATTAAGACAAAGAAGGTTAAAGCAGATGCCCACGTTGGAATTTGCGGCCACCAATATTGAATATAAAGACCAATTGCGCTCAATTCTGCCATACAGACGAGGACATTCAGTACCCAGTAATTCCATCCAGACATGAACCCAGCAAATGGTCCCCAGTATTTGTAGGCAAAATGGCTAAAAGACCCACTTACTGGCTCTTCAACTACCATCTCACCAAGCTGACGCATCATTAAAAAAGCAATAAATCCTGCAATTGCATAGCCAAGGATGACCGATGGACCTGCTAATTTAATCGATTGTGATATACCAAGAAAAAGCCCTGTGCCAATCGCCCCACCCAATGCAATAAGTTGGATGTGCCGATTACTCAAACCATGTTTCAGGTTTCCTTGCTCTTGTGCTGACATATGATTATTCTCATCCTTGTCACGTAATTTTTTTCCAATAAATTACGTATATCATAAATTAATCAAACTTTCATAGAGATTCATGAAAAAATAATTGCGTGACTTTTCTCATGACCGCGAATGAAAACAGAAAATACAAGAAATGACAATTATTATGAAATGTGTAATTAAATTATGTATTGCGTAATTTTATGAATTCAGTATTATAGAGACATGAAGCAATTGGTTGTGCTCGGTCTATATCAAACTCATAAGACAAAAGATGCTCTCAGCAAAGGTTAAAAACTTATCGAGTAGCTCAGTCCTAGACCGAACTTTTATTTGAATAAGACCCGAGATAAAGACAAGGACGCGAAAATGGAACAAAACCTAAATTCTTTTATTGAAGTTTCACCTCAATCAGATTTCACTATTCATAATTTACCGTATGGTATTTTTAGCAGAACTGCCGATGGCGAGCGTCAGGTGGGTGTCGCTATTGGTGATTGGGTCATTGATCTCGCTGCTCTTGAAAAGCATGGTCTTTTACAACTTTCAAGCCACGACACCTATTTTAATCAACCGACCCTGAATAAATTTATTGAGTCTGGCAAAGCAAACTGGTCAAAAGTGCGTAAGACACTACAGTCTCTTCTCTCGGCTGATAATTTAACACTTCAACAAAATGAAGCATTACGTCAGGAAGTATTGGTTAAACAAGACAGCGTTACTTTGCATTTACCAATTCAAGTACCTGGTTATACCGATTTCTATTCTTCTAAAGAACATGCGACCAATGTGGGTTGTATGTTCCGCGACCCAAAAAATGCCTTGCTTCCAAACTGGACCGAATTACCTGTCGGTTATAACGGTCGTGCTAGCTCTGTTGTAGTCAGTGGCACTCAAGTCGTGCGTCCATCTGGACAAATTAAACTTCCAAATGAAGAACGCCCAGTTTTTTCTGCAACACGTAAACTCGATTTTGAACTTGAAACAGCGTTTATTGTGGGTAAACCAACGCAGCTCGGTCAGCCTATCGCTATTGAAGATGCTTGGGATCATATTTTTGGAATGGTATTACTCAACGACTGGTCAGCACGCGATATCCAGCAATGGGAATATGTTCCACTCGGCCCTTTTAACGCTAAAACTTTTGCCAGTTCGATTTCACCTTGGGTCGTGACGCTTGAAGCACTTGAACCATTTAAAGTTGAAGGCCCGAAACAAGACCCGAAGCCAATGGGCTATTTACAAGAAAATGTCGCTAATAGTTACGACATTAATTTGAGTGTTGAAATTCAAGCGCCAAAATCGACACAAACTGACGTGATCTGTAAAACCAATTTTAAATATATGTATTGGTCTATGTCTCAACAGCTCACTCACCATACCATTGCTGGTTGTAATGTTCAGGTTGGTGACTTAATGGGTTCAGGAACAATTTCAGGTTCTACACCAGATTCGTATGGCAGTTTGCTTGAGCTTACATGGAACACCACCAAGCCTTTAACACTTGCGAATGGCGAAACTCGTGGTTTCTTGCAAGATGGCGATACGCTCATCATGAAAGGTCACTGTGAGAAAAATGGTATTCGCATTGGTTTTGGTGAAGTGAAAAATACCGTTCTTCCTGCATTAACATTCGATTTTGCAGAAACTTCGGAGCCTGACTATGAAGCTGTATAGTTACTTTCGTAGCTCTGCAGCCTATAGAGTACGGATTGGTCTAAACATTAAAGGTTTAGCTTATGAAACTGTTCCGGTACATCTAGTAAAAAACGAACAGCAAAGCGAAGACTATTTAAAGTTAAACCCTAGTGCTCTGGTCCCGACTTTAATTGACGGTGATTTAACCTTGTCACAATCGTTAAGTATTTTGGAATATCTGGATGAACAATATCCAGAAACCAAATTACTCCCAAGAGATGTGCAAGAACGTGCCAAAGTCCGTGCTTTTGCACAAGCTATTGCCTGTGATATGCACCCATTAAATAACCTGCGCATTCTGAAATATTTAAAAAATGAGTTAAATGTTTCAGATGAGCAAAAAAATTACTGGTATCAACACTGGATTCTTGAAGGTTTTCAAAATCTGGAACAGCAACTACAAAATTCGAATGGCCAATTTTGCTTTGGACACGAAGCAACAATTGCCGATTGCTGTCTGATTCCACAGGTTTACAACGCGAAACGCTTCAAGATTGATTTATCTGCGTTTCCAAAAATTGAATCGATTTATCACCATTGTTTGTCTATCCCAGCCTTCTATAACGCGGCGCCAGAACAACAACCAGATTGGGAATAGTAAAAAGGAGTTTTAATATGACATTTGCCATTAAAAAAATACATCACGTTGCATATCGTTGTAAGGATGCGAAAGAGACCGTTGAGTGGTATAAAAAAATGCTCAACATGGACTTCATTTTAGCTTTTGCTGAAGACCATGTCCCATCAACTAAAGCTTTTGACCCATATATGCATTTATTCTTAGATGCAGGTCAAGGCAACGTTTTGGCATTTTTTGAATTGCCAACTCAACCAGAAATGGGCCGAGACGAAAATACGCCTCAATGGGTACAGCATATTGCTTTTGAAGTTGAAGATGTAAATGCCCTGATGGCTGCCAAGCAACATTTAGAAGAAAATGGTGTGAAAGTTTTGGGTGTAACCAATCATGGTATTTTCCACTCAATTTACTTCTTTGACCCAAATGGCCACCGTTTAGAACTTACCTATAACGATGTGCGCGCTGAAGAAAAAATTGCAAAAATTACTGAAGAAATGAAAGCAGAAATGCTTGAGGAATGGAGCAAAACTAAACGCGCTCCTCACCACACACATTTCTTGCATGAAGAAGAGTTAGGAACCTAATTTTAAAAGATCGATCTAAAAAGTCGGCATTGATTAGAATTGTTAAAAAACAGCTCTATATCAATGCCGATTTATATTATTTAAAACTGCTAAATTTCTAGAAAATCGCGCTATAAATGAGAGCATGGTGATTTTAGAAAATTGTTGATTATTAAACATGCCAATTTCGCTAATAGAAAAAGGTGATTTCTATTTCTCACTAGGCTCAGGCATGATGTAAAACGCAGCAATTTCAATTTATGTTTTGAACATCACTGTTTAACAACTGAAGTAACTTTATTAAGGGTATTTAAATGATTGAAGAAAAAGTATCTGGGGGGGTTCAATCACTTGAAGTCGGTTTATCTGTACTAAATGCCCTTTTAGAGCACAATCAACCTATTATTCTCAAAGATCTGTCTAGTAAGCTAGAAATGCATCCTGCGAAGGTACACCGCTATCTCGTTAGTCTTATTCGTATGGAATATGCAAAACAACTTGATGATGGCCAATACGCTTTGGGCGATCAAGCATGGCGCTTAGGTCTAAACTGTGTTCAGCATAGCGACACCCTACAACTGGTACAGCATTTAATTTACGACCTACAAAACAAAATTGGTTGCGGCATACAAATCAGTAAATGGTCACCGAAAGGCCCTGTAGTTGTTCAATCGATTGAATCAAACCACCCTATTTCGATTGTCACTAAAGTCGGCTCAATTATGCCTTTAGTCAATTCTGCCGCTGGACGTTTATTTGCTTCTTATCTTCCAGAGCATTTTGTTCGCCCCTTAATGGAAGCAGAATGGCAAAAGCATCAAGAACTTGGTCTTAATATTGCACCACAAAACTGGCAAGCGTTTACAGAGCTTAAAGAAACGATTCGCCAACAAGAAATGTCGGCAGCAAAAGGTGATTTACTAACAGGAATTAATGCAGTGGGTTTACCTGTGTTTAACTCAAATCAAAGCATTGAATTTTGTATTGTCGCACTGGATAGCGAAATGTTTTTACCAGTCGACCCTCACAGTAAAACGATTGAAATCTTAAAAAGTGAAGTGAAGCTCATCAATCAATATATTAAAAGTCGCTAATTAACCGCCATAAAAAAACCAAGAGATCAAACTCTTGGTTTTTTTAGATCAGAAACAAAGCTCAGCTTATTTAGTTTCTAGAACACCACGGCGAATCTGGTCACGTTCAATTGACTCAAATAATGCCTTGAAGTTACCTTCACCAAAGCCATCATCATCTTTACGTTGAATAAATTCGAAGAAGACTGGACCAATCATGTTTTCAGAGAAAATTTGCAATAACAGCTTCTTCTGACCATCTTTGGTATTGCCGTCTAGCAAAATACCACGCTGTTTTAACTCGTCAGTCGGCTCACCATGCTCAGGTAAACGTTCTGGTAGCATTTCATAATAAGTATTAGGCGGTGGTGTCATAAATTTCAGACCGAGGCCTTTTAACTTATCCCAAGTCGAAATTAAGTCATCACAAATAAACGCGATATGCTGAATCCCTTCGCCATTAAAGTCAGACAGGAACTCTGCAATTTGGCCGTTTCCTTTATCTGAATCTTCATTTAATGGAATACGGATCATGCCGTCTGGCGCTGTTAATGCTTTAGACGTTAAGCCTGTATATTCGCCTTTAATATCAAAATAGCGAATTTCTTGGAAGTTAAAGATTTTTTCATAGAAGTTTGCCCAATACTCCATACGGCCTTTGTAGACATTATGAGTTAAATGGTCAATTTCGTTTAAGCCTGCACCTACTGGATGTCTTTGGGCATCATCAAAGAAAACAAAGTCGTTTTCATAAATATCGCGGTCAACTAAAAAGATTGGCATGCCACCAATACCTTTAATTGCCGGAATGTTAAGCTCCATTGGCCCAACTTTTGAATACATCGGTTCAGCACCAAGCTCTACTGCTTTCTGGAAAGCTTTTGCTGCATCACGTGTTTTAAAGCCCATCGCACAAGCAGATGGACCATGTTCATTAAAAAAGAATGAAGCATAAGATTCTGGCTGATAATTCAGGATAATATTGATATTTCCTTGACGCCATAAGTACGCTTCTTTCGATTTATGCTTGGCTACTTTTGAAAAGCCGATTGTTTCAAAAACTGGATCTAATTCATTTTCTTTTGAAACAAACTCAATAAATGCAAAACCGCATAATTCTAATGGGTTCTCTAAAATATCCATCTAGTTTCCCTCTGGTGATTACCTGTTCCGTTTATCTCTATTGCTGATCAATTCAGCTCCTTTCTCTATAGAATACGTATTTATTGGCAAGGTCTTTGAACCGTCAAAATGCCTTAACCCAACGCATCCTATGAGAAAAAAACGAATCACTAAAACGAAGATATGATGAGCGTGAAGCTTTTGATGATTAATTCCCGTTCCATTTGGTGTTTGTTTTCCATACACACTGTCCTTTCTTATCTAAAAGTACGATTGAGATTTTTCACTAAACCCTTAAAAATCGTCTTTTCCTAAAATCATTTATAGATTTATGGAGACCAACATCCTTGTTGGATCTCCAATGGCCATTTACCTTAAAACAGATGCTACTAAAAACAATTAAATTATGCAATACATAACTTAATTATGAATTGCATAATTTTGGTAATCTTTTAATTTGTCTGTTTTTAAAATGAATTGTCATATTCCATATTCTGTTTATGATTCTTAATCTTCAAAAATCTCACCTGCTTTGAGTTTGGAAAACTATGCTTTTAGTCAGCGCATGTTTAATTGGCGAACCTGTTCGTTATGACGGTAAATCTTGCCTAAATATTTTACTTAAGCAGCTGTTAATCAATAAAAAAGCTCATGCACTTTGTCCAGAGTTATTAGGTGGTTTTACCACTCCGCGCTTACCCGCAGAAATTGTGGGCGGAACAGGTCAAGATGTACTTGATGGCAAGGCAAAAATTACCGATTCATCTGGTTTAGATGTAACAGACTTATATTTAAAAGGCGCTTACCGCACTTTAGAAATTGCACAGCAAATAAAAGCAAGCTGTGTGGTTTTAAAAGAAAATAGCCCTTCTTGTGGTAGTCAAAAAATTTATAACGGGACTTTTCAAGGAGAGAAAATTACGGGAGTTGGGATTACCACAGCACTGTTACAGCGCCATGGTTTTAAAGTAATTTCTGAAAACGAGATTGAAGATTGGTTAGCAGAACATCCGCTTTAAGGTTGTGTTGATCTACTCAATCAAAATCCTCTTAATTGTTTTCTAAAACGGAAACAGGTGGCACTCAATAGACAAGCCACTAAATAACTTATAGCTGCCATCCACCAAAAACCATAAACTCCCATCGCAGAAATCGAGATATTCTGCCAATGCAGTCCTTTATAGGCCATCCACCAACCACCGCCTAATCCGAAAAATAACACCACGACCAAGAAAATTAGCATCGGTAAAATCGACACATCCCAACAGCGTAACAAAGAGGTCAATAACGCCATTAAGCCATCTAGAAAATGAAACATACAGACAATCAACAACAAGGATGCAGCCAAAATCTGCACGGCCAAATCATCTGAATAGAACGTAACAATTAAGTCCCGCTTCAACCATAAACACAGAGACAGACAGCCACTCACTGCCATAATCACCCATATACTTTGCCTGGCAATTTTATCAGCTTCTTCCATGTTCCCGCTGCCCATAGATCGCGATACCAAAATGCTATAAGCCGAGGCAATGGAGGAAGGGATAATAAACATGAACCCTCCAGTGCTCGCGACAATTTGATGGGCTGCTGACACTACACTCCCAAAAGGCAAAATCAGAATAGCAACCGAACAAAATGCAACGACGTCCATCAACGCCATGATTGCTGTCGGTATCCCTATTTTTAAAATCATCCGCAGACTTTGTCGGCTATCTTCAGCCGACTGTTCGGAATGCTCAATAAAGATGTATCCTTTTTCCAAGAAAAACAGGTAATACACAGCCAGCATAAACCACCTTACAATGAGAGTGGCTAACAAAGCCCCTATCGCACCAAGTGGCGGAATTGAAAATAAAGCGACGCCATAAATTAAAAGATAGGACAAAATAATTTTAAGAATGAAGAAAATGCTATCTGATAGTAAAACCTTATGCGCATTTTCAGTGACCTGAGACAAAGCGGTAAATAAACGCATCAGTAAATGCGCAGGTAAAATAAATACCAAAGCCCAAATACAGTTTTTAGTAATTGAAATGACATGTTCAGATGCACCAAACAATTTTGGTAAATCACGGAACAAGTAAAGCAGGCCAATACTAATCAATGCCGAACATAACATCAGCAAAATGCCTTGAATAAAAATCTGCCGAATGCGTGGTATGTCATGACAACCATAAGCTTCTGAGAGCTTGAGCATCACACCCTGCAGAATACCCATCCCAATGACATAAACCACTGTATATAGAGATAAGGTCACCGATAATGCGGCTACATGGTCATTACTAAAATGCCCTACATAAGCAATATCAATCAATCCACTTAAAACTAGAATTAAATTGCTTGAGAGCATGGGAATAAATAATTTAAAAATCTGATTCATCTAGGAAATACCTTATTTTTCTTTGCGAGTTATATTCATATTCACGTTATTTTTAGTGCATCAATCCAAAGCAAAAGACATACCAGTTCTAAATTCAGCTCCCATAAAATTTGTTTTAAATGAAAAGACCAAACTATTCGTTTGGCCTTCTTTTGTAATGTATGCTGTTTATACAGTTATTCTTGTTTGTGTTTACTCGCCCAATAAGTCGCAAGTGCAGGCCCAGAAATATTATGCCAAAGGCTGAAAATCGCGCTTGGTACTGCTGTAATCGGGGAAGCCGCAAAATGTACCGCTGCAAGAGCAACACCTAAGCCTGAGTTCTGCATACCCACCTCAACAGCAATTGCTTTGCTGTCGGCATAAGGCAATTTAAAGAAACGCGCTGCTGCAAAACCTAATAAATATCCAAGCCCATTATGTAAGATCACCACAGCCAAAATAAGCAAACCCGACTGTAGAATAGCCGCTTTGCTTCCACCGATAATGGCTGCCACAATGGCCACAATTGCAATCACTGAAACTAAAGGCATGACTTGAATATAGGACTCGACCTGACGTTTTAGCCATGTTCTTAAAATTAGACCAACGACAATAGGAAGCAGTACCACCTGCAAAATTGAAACGAACATAGAAGCTGCATCAATTTTTAGCCACTGACTAGCAAGCAGATAGAAAATTGCTGGAGTTAAAATAGGCGCTAAAAGTGTTGAAACTGAAGTGCAGGCCACCGATAAAGCCACATTGCCTTTAGCCATATAGGTAATGACATTCGAAGCCGTTCCACCGGGGCAACATCCCACTAAAATGACTCCAACCGCGATTTCAGGGGGTAGTTGAAATAATTTACATAAGACAAATGCTAAACCCGGCATGACCACAAACTGCGCCACTACCCCAATCAACACCGCCTTAGGACTTTGTAGCACACCTTTAAAGTCGTCTACGGTCATGGTCATTCCCATACCAAGCATAATAATGCCCAGAATCCATGGAATATAGGCTTTCAGCCAGACAAAAAATTCAGGCTGCCATAGCGCCAATGCTGCAAAAACAATCACCCATAAGGCAAAAGTTTTTTGAATAACCTGGGTAAAGCGCAGTAATGCTGACATACTTTCGTTCCCTAAAAATTAAAATACTGGAGCAATAGGCTTAGCGCTCACTCAACAGATCCGTAGACTGAATACGGACAACACCTTGTTGCTGCATGGTTTGCCATGCCTGTTCTAACGAACCATTTAAATCAATACCTTTACAAGCATCTTCAACCACTAAAGTTTTAAAACCTTGTTTGATTGCATCTAAAGCAGTCCATGCCACACAAAAGTCAGTCGCAATTCCAACAACATACACCGTATCAATGCCACGCTCTTTTAAGTAACCCGTTAAACCAGTCATTGTGGACTGATCTGCTTCCATAAAAGCCGAATAACTATCAATATCGGCATGAAAGCCTTTTCGAATAATGAGTTGAGCTTTGGGAATATTTAAATCAGGATGGAAATCGGCATCTTTGGTGCCTTGTACACAATGCTTAGGCCAAAGCACCTGAGGTCCATAGGTGAGTTCAATGGTTTCAAATGGCTGCCTGCCCGAATGATTTTGTGCAAAAGATATATGATTATCTGGGTGCCAGTCTTGCGTCAGAACAACATTTTCAAAACAATCAGCAAGTTGGTTAATCGTTGGAATAATTGTGTCGGCGTCAGCAACTGCTAAATTTCCACCCGGTGTAAAACCATTTTGTACATCAACTACGATTAAAGCCGCATTTTGTGGTTGTTTATTCATTTTCATGTCATCTTCAATCCCAACAGGGAAAATTGCATTCTATCTTGCCATAAAAAAGCCGATATTAAGTAAGGCTCAGTTGAATCAAGCTGTATTGTTATATTTACGAACCCTTCTCACCCCTGCAATACGAATACATCCTATCTTTTCCTCAAGTTTACATAGCGATTATCCGTTAGGCGTATTGTTCTTATGCGTCTGATCAGTCATAATTTGCATAATTGTCATTCAACAATCTGTTATTGTTAGAACTGGACAATCAAAATACTGCAACCATCCCACATTTTGTTTTTCTTACCTCAGATTCGGATGGATAAATAGGATATTTTTAAAAATGACTCAGCAAGCACAGACCATTCAAGGCTCAATCGTCGCAATCGTCACACCAATGTTGAAAGATGGTGGTGTAGATTGGAAGGGTCTTGAGAAGCTGGTTGAGTGGCACATAGAACAAGGTACAAACAGTATTGTAGCCGTCGGTACTACCGGCGAAGCCTCAACATTGAGCATGGAAGAGCACACACAGGTTATTAAAGAAATTATTCGTGTAGCCAATAAACGTATTCCAATTATTGCCGGTACTGGTGCAAACTCAACCCGTGAAGCAATCGAATTAACTAAAGCTGCTAAAGATCTTGGCGCAGATGCAGCCTTACTTGTTACGCCATATTATAATAAGCCAACTCAAGAAGGCCTCTACCAACACTATAAAGCGATTGCTGAAGCCGTAGAATTACCACTTATTCTTTATAACGTACCTGGCCGTACGGGTGTAGATCTTGCAAATGATACAGCTGTACGTTTAGCAGAGATCCCTAATATTGTCGGTATTAAAGACGCAACAGGTGACGTACCTCGTGGTAAAGCTTTAATTGACGCTTTAGACGGCAAGATGGCTGTGTACTCAGGTGACGACGAAACTGCATGGGAACTTATGCTTCTTGGTGCAGACGGCAATATCTCTGTTACAGCAAATGTTGCACCTAAAGCCATGAGCGAAGTATGTGCTGTTGCGATTGCCAAAGATGAACAACAAGCGAAGACGATTAACAATAAGATTGCAAATTTACACAATATTCTATTTTGCGAATCAAACCCAATTCCTGTGAAATGGGCACTACATGAGATGGGACTGATTGATACTGGTATTCGTTTACCACTCACTCCTCTCGCTGAGCAATATCGCGAACCTCTCCGCAATGCCCTAAACGATGCGGGAATTATTTAATAAGAGCAATTTATGATGCAATTACGTCTTGGTTTAGTCCTTGCAGTTTCAGCCTTAAGTTTAGTTGGTTGTGGTCGCTTCGCAATTAATAATCATTCTTTAGATTATAAAAATGCCAAGCAACTTGCCCCGCTTGAGTATCCTGCCGATGCAACTGTACGACCAGTGACACCTTTGTATCCTGCACCAACTGTAGACCAGCTCGCTATTGAGCATGCGCCTAAATTTGAAAACAAGCGTGGTAACCGTTTTGCATTGCCGCGTCCTGAAGAAACGCAGGGCGGCAACGCAACAGCAGATGCATCTGCTCAAACTGGTAGCGCGCTTGGACGCCCTCAGCTTGTGACCGATGGTAATAAAAACCCATTGTTAAAAATTGATGGGAATACGACCGAGATCTGGCAATACGCCAAAGCGACATTAAGTACTTTAAATTACAACATCATCGCCCAAGGCAGCAATCAGGCGACGATTAAAGTAAATGACAATACTTATGTGCTTAAGCTGACTGGTGTTGGTTCTAGTCATACTCTTGCTCTATTTAATGTAGACAACACTTTTGCAAGTCCAGATGTGGCTGCTGAAGTGTTAAACCAGATTTACCAAAATTGGCCAGCCTAGTCGTTTACTAGGCATTTTTTTTAAAAAGGTTCCCTCATGTTAAAACAAACCTTGCTCTATACTGGTAAAGCAAAATCTGTATATGAAACAGACAATGCCGACCATCTGATTTTAGTCTTTCGTGATGATGCCTCTGCGTTCAACGGCGAAAAAATCGAACAGCTAGATCGTAAAGGCAAGGTGAACAACCTTTTTAACGCCTTCATCATGGAAAAACTTGCTGCTGCGGGTATTGAAACGCATTTTGAAAAATTGCTTTCTCCAACTGAAGTGCTTGTTAAAAAACTTCAAATGATTCCTGTTGAATGCGTAATTCGTAACTACGCAGCTGGTTCTCTATGCCGTCGTTTAGGTGTAGAAGAAGGTAAAGAGTTAACTCCTCCTACATTTGAATTGTTCTATAAAGACGACGGTCTAGGCGACCCAATGGTTAACGAATCTCAAGCAATTGCTTTAGGTTGGGCGACTGCTGAACAATTAGAGCAAATGAAAGTGTTAACTTACCAAGTAAACGATGTATTAAAAGCATTATTTGCTGAAGGCAACATGATTTTGGTGGACTTCAAGCTTGAATTCGGTGTTTTCCATGACCGTATCGTGCTTGGTGATGAGTTCTCTCCAGATGGTTGCCGTCTATGGGATAAAGACTCTAAGAAGAAACTCGACAAAGACCGTTTCCGTCAAGGTTTAGGTGGTGTTGTTGAAGCTTATGAAGAAGTTGCTGCTCGTTTAGGCGTAGATTTATCTGCTCTCTAATCGTTCAAACTTCATGAAAAACCGGGTCTTAGCCCGGTTTTTTTACATTAGGTACTTTAGAAAATAAATAATGTAGACAGATTTGTCTATTAAAATAAATTAGCACTTGCACAAACCTAAATTTAAACACTAAAATCTAAAAAAACATTAAGCACTTCACAATAATTAAATTTAAAACTAGGGTAGACCTATGGAAATATCTAAGCTTGAAAAGAGATTAATGAATCATCCAATCCATTTTGGTGAAAATCCTTTGGTGTTATTAACGAACTTTAGCAGCTCAGCCTTAAAACAAGGCTGGACTCAGGCAGAAGTTGAATCAGTAATTTCCAAGGCTTCTCAAGGCGATTATATGGCGCTTATTCGTACCTTAAGAGCCTACACCTTTAGCTAGTATGGCTGCATAATTTGCTGCAAGCGCCCACCTTCCACCTCATGCTTATTTCTTGCAGACTCCTTTAATTCAGGCGGCAAATCGTCTTGTAGCACAAAGTGCTCTCAATCTTCCTTTGTATCTGGGCTGATTGCTCTTGTTCATGCATTATTTTTGCTTCTTTGCTACGCAGCATCATTCGATTTATAAAAAGACACATAAAGCTGTTAGGAATAGACTGGATTTATCCTGAACACTGCCTTAACAATAAATAAAAATTAGAAATATAAAATATTTATTCAGTGAGGAGTAAACCTGATGGATCATAAAATAGAGGAAGAAAAAGTCGATCAAACCTTAAGTTGGCGTGAAAAAATAGCGGTTGAAGAACATGAGAAGCTGTCACCCCGTCTGGTCTATGAAATTATCCGTCGTGATGGCGCCGAGGAACTGGATCGCCCGACGGCTGCGCTGATCTTTTCAGGAATTGCCGCAGGTTTGGTTATCAGTTTTTCATTTGTATTTAAAGCGATTATTGCTTCTTATCTCCCGACTGATGCGATCTGGACCGATTTAATTACTAATATCGGTTATACCATTGGGTTCCTGATCGCAATTTTGGGTCACATGCAGCTCTTTACTGAAAATACCATTACCACAGTTGTACCTTTATTCAAGCCCTTTACCTTCGATAAATTACGAGCAGTAGGCCGCTTATGGGGGATTGTGATTCTATGCAATGTGATTGGAACAGGTTTAGCGAGTTTATTTTTCCTAACTACTCACCTGTTTACTCCCGGTATTGACCAAGCACTCGATGAGCTAGCCCATCATGTAGGTTCCTTTTCTGCAACCCAGAATATGCTCAAAGGTATTATGTCAGGGCTATTAATTGCAGCATTGGTCTGGATGTTGCCCTCAGTCAGTAATAAATTCTTGTTAATCTTTTTCATGACTTACCTGATTGGACTAGGTGACTTTACCCATGTAGTAGTCGGCTCTACCGAAATGTCCTATCTCGTCTGGCAAGGAGAGGCTTCCATTAATAAATATCTGTTTACTTTCCTGATCCCAACCACCATTGGCAATATTATTGGTGGTACAGGCGTGTTCACGCTACTGATTTATGGTCAGGTGACTGAAGAGCTGGAACAGCAGGATCATCGTTAGGTGTAGCTTGATACAACGAATAGGTTATTACTGCTCTTGCTGCCATCTACGTTGTTGCAGGCGCTCACCTTCAACTTCACGCTTGTTTCTCGCAGACTCATAGAGTTTGGTCCCCTTTAACTCAGGCGGCAAATAGTCTTGCAGCACAAAGTGCTCTGGGTAATCATGAGGATAGAGATAATTAATTCCATAACCCTGTTGTTTCATGAGCTTGGTTGGTGCATTTCTTAAGTGTAAAGGCACAGGTAAATTTGCAGTCTTATCAGCAAGTTCCAAGGCCTTATTAATCGCTAAATAGGTACTTATTACTTTTNNCACTCGTTGCTAAATAAACCGCCGTTTGGCCCAGAATAATTCGAGCCTCAGGCATACCCACCGCTTGTACTGAACGAAAGCACTCACCAGCAAGTAATAATGCATTTGGGTTAGAATTTCCAATGTCTTCCGAGGCTGCAATCAACATACGTCTAGCAATAAAAACCGGATCTTCGCCGCCTTTGAGCATACGTGCCATCCAATACAGGGTTGCATCTGGATCACTGCCCCGAATCGATTTAATGAAGGCAGAAACTAAATCGTAATGCTGTTCCCCAGATTTGTCATAACGTGCAATATTTTGCTGTGCTACTTTCACCACAACCGCATTAGTAATGGTATTTTCAATCTCTGGTTCAAATGTACTGGCAATCAGATCAAGTAAATTAAGCGCTTTACGGGCATCTCCCGCAGCGAATTGAATGAGAGCATCGTATTCTTCAATATGAATATAGCGTTCTTTTAAAAATTTATCGGCTTGAAGCGCACTATTAATGAGAGTCTGGATCGCTTCACTGTCTAAACTGTTTAAGGTATAAACCTGACAGCGTGATAAAAGCGCACTATTCACCTCAAAAGACGGGTTTTCGGTGGTCGCTCCAACTAAGGTAATTTTACCTTTTTCAACTGCACCCAATAAAGCATCTTGCTGCGATTTATTAAAACGATGAATTTCATCAATAAATACTACGGGTGTTAGCAAATCACCACTTTCTGCAATGACTTCACGTAATTCTTTTACACCCGTATTCAGCGCAGATAAGCTCACAAATGGGCGGTCTATCGCCTGAGCTAACAGCAAAGCAATTGTGGTTTTACCAACTCCCGGTGGCCCCCAAAAAATAATAGAAGGTAAATGACCCTGATCAATCATTTGACGCAGTGGTGCATTCTCACCTAATAAATGATCTTGCCCAATAATTTCAGACAAGTCTCTCGGGCGTAGGCGTTCGGGAAGTGGAATATGGGTGTCTGACATTTCAAATAGCTTTATCGTCTTTTATCTATAGTCTATTGTGTCTCACAGAAATCTACAATTTGAATCTATGAGACACGGCCTTTATTTACAGGCGGTTTTATCGCCTTAAGATGTCTTTCTTACTCAACCTAAGTAAACGTGCCTTTGGACCATCTTCAATGACCCAAATCGAACCGTCTTGTGCTTCATGCAAACCACGAATACGCTGCTTCATATCTAGTCTTTGCACTTCTTTCACAGGTTTATGCTGTAAATCCACAACAATAATCGCTTCGGAAGATAACCCTCCAATTAAAGCCTTGTTTTGCCATGCCGGAAATTGTTGTCCGTGATAAATAATCAAGCTCGATGGAGAGATTACAGGAGTCCAGTCAATTTCAGGTGCTTTAAATTCTGGGCGAGTGTGATGATCTGGAATAGGTTGGCCCGAATAATGATCTCCATTTGAAACGATTGGATAACCATAATTTTCGCCTTTTTTAATAATATTAAGCTCATCACCACCTTTAGGGCCCATTTCAACAACCCATAGTTGCCCTTGAGGGTCAAATGCCATTCCTAACGGATTACGATGCCCAAGCGACCATATTTCAGCAGTTACCCCGCCTTGCTGATAAAAAGGGTTACCTACCGATGCCGAGCCGTCATCATTTAGACGCAAGATTTTACCCAAGTTACTTTTCATGTCTTGGGCAGGGTCAAACTTTTGTCGTTCACCTGAACTCACCCAAAGTTTTCCATCGGCCCCAAAAACCATGCGATGTCCGTAATGGCCTTGACCTGAAACTTTGGGTACTTGCTGCCAAATCTGCTTCACATCTGTAAGTTTTGGCTGATTAGGGTTGGACAAATCTAATTTCGCACGTGAAATGACTGCTCCATACTCACCTTGTCCTTTGGTTGCATAGCTCAGATAAATCCAGTGGTTCTTCGCAAAGTTAGGATGTAAAGCTACATCACCCAAACCACCTTGCCCGCCATAACTCACTGGAGGTATTCCTGAAACATCCAGCATTTGTTTATTCTTTGGATTAAAAATTTTTAATTTACCTTGGCGCTCCGTCACTAATAAACGCTGATCTGGCAAACTTGTTATTGCCCAAGGTTCATCAAAATGTGCAACTGTTTCAACCTGATAAGATTGTTTGACTGAATTAGATTGTTCTGTTTTAGCAGAGGTTTTTTGTTCAAGATTTTTTGAATTGGTATTATTAGAACCACAAGCCATTAATAAAAAAAAGCTACTACATAATAACGGGGCTGCTAGTCGTCTCATCATTTTTATCTCCTTTTGTTTTTATTGTTATATAACGGAGATGAGCAAAAAATTTACGATAAAAGTGTTACTTTATTATACGCTGTAATTAGAAATGCCATGCCGATCTGTTTAACGTACCCAACGTACAACATAATCTTCTAGATCATCTTCATGGACATAAACTTCAGAAATACAACGTCCAGCAACCGACTTTTTCGCCTTCATCACGCTTTGTCTAGAACCCGTATTTAAATAATGCCAAGAGGGTAAATTTTTTCCTTCATTCAAGCGTTTATAGGCACAGCTTGATGGCAACCAGTGAATTGTTTTTAAAGACTCTGGGGTTAATTGCAAACAGTCAGGCACTTGTTGCTGACGATTTGGATAATCGGTACAACGTCCTGTATCACAATCAAGTAACTTACAAGCCACTTTGGTATAAGCCACCTCATGGGTATCTTCATCTTCTAGCTTTACCAGACAGCATAAACCACACCCGTCACATAAAGCTTCCCACTCAATTTGAGTCAGTTGCTCAAGCGTGTAATTTTTCCAAAACAATGGACGAAGTGAGGTCTCGGTAGACATAAGTTTTTAGCAGCAGATGAGATAAAACAGTATCTAAGTATAGCATTGAAGTGATCTGTACGAAAAAAGAAGCTGTATTCCTAACATCACAAAATGATTGTTTAATATACATTTCAACCACATAAACGACACATTCGGTGCAAAAAACACCCTATATAGTTAAAGGACAATGAAAAATAAGTAGGAGGACAGCATATGTTCCGTTGGGCAATAATTTTTGCAGTGATTGCACTCATTGCCAGTCTATTAGGGTTTGGTGGTGTTGCAGGGTTATCTAAAGACTTTGCCGTGATTTTATTAGTTATAGCTGTAATTCTTGCTGTAATTGGGTTCATTTCGCGAGGCAGGACTTAATTTAATCATGACCATATATAAAAAGAAGGAACCAGTTTCCTTCTTTTTTTATTGCAAAAAATTTTCTAACTTTTTCTTTTGATGTAGATTCTTACATAGTTATTTATATTACTTTATTTTTTTATGCTTTAATCAAGCGTGTTTAAATCTCTTTAAATTTCAGGATTAAGGTTATGAGTACAGCAATTAAAACCCGTGAAATTCAATATACTGCACCAGATGGCAGCCATTTAATTGGTTACTTCGCTGCTCCAGATAGTGAAACACCTGTTGCGGGTGTGATTGTTGGTCCTGAGTGGTGGGGTCGTAACGAATATACCGAACAACGTGCGCGTGAGCTTGCTGAACATGGTTATGCTGCGCTTGCAATTGACATGTATGGTGATAAAAAAGTCACAACTACTGCAGCTCAAGCTTATGAATGGATGATGCAGACATTTGAAGAATTAGACACTGTCACTACTCGCGCAAATGCTGGACTTCAAACTCTTGCAGCCCAACCAGAAGTAAACGGTGAAAAACTTGCAGCTGTTGGCTTTTGTTATGGCGGGAAAGTGGTATTAGACCTTGCTCGCTCAGGTGCTCCACTAAAAGCAGTTGCAACCTTCCATGGCACGCTAACACCTAAGGCACCTGCTCAAAAAGGCAACATTCAAGGTGAAATTTTAGTTCTTCATGGTGAATTAGACAGTATGGTCACCTTAGAAGATGTTGCTAATTTTGAAAAAGAGATGCAAGCTGCTGAGGTGAAACACGAGGTAGTGGTTTTAGAAGGTGCTAAACATGGCTTTAGTAACCCGCTTGCAGATGAAAGAGCTAAAGCGAACGGTGTAGACCTTGGCTACAATAGCGAAGCGGAAAAACAAGGCCTTGCTAAAATGTACGCTTTATTAGAACGTACTTTAAAATAAAAGAAGCCAATTTGGAGCAAATTGTTTATTTGCATTTGCTCCCTTAAATGTTTATGACTTTGCAATATTTTTACTGTATTTTTTAAACCATACTTCAATAACTATACTCCCGTTGAGCTAGAGCAAAGCCTAGTCTTATTTCCCGCACTCGGGGTTTAATGGAATAACATGAGAGGATACAACAATGACTGACAAGAAATGTCCGTATTGCGAATTTGATGAATATGACATCATTGATAAGAATGAATTTGCTGTAATTTTACCTGATTCTAATCCGCTATCTAAAGGCCACTGTGTGGTAACACCACTACGCCATGTTCGTTCTTTTTTTGACATTACGTCTAAAGAGCATCAAGGCCTGCTTACACTTCTTGAAATTGCACGCCACGAAACGCAGCTTCGCCATCAACCAGACGGTTTCAATATTAGCTTCAATGATGGCGAAGTGTTCGGACAAAATTCAGATCATTTCCACATTCATGTCATTCCTTACTACAAAAACCAACCGTTGAAACTTGACCAACGTTGGGGTGTACAAAAGGATTAATCCTTTTTATACATGAAACAGAGATTGCTCATTATCAGGTAATCTCTGTTTTAACATACTCTTGCTGTTCGCCTGCTTTAAACAAAATTTCATCTAAATTTCAGCTATAATTTAACTCTTACTTTTCTTCTTTAGCTGTTCATGCCCGACTTTTCTTTTTCTGATGCCCTCTTAAACTGGTTCGATCAACATGGTCGTCATGATTTGCCGTGGCAAGTCGCAGATGATCCATACAAAGTCTGGGTTTCTGAAATTATGTTGCAGCAGACCCAAGTTAAAACGGTTCTGCAATATTTTGACCGCTTTATGGAGCGCTTCCCGACTGTAGAAGCTTTAGGTCATGCAACTTGGGATGAAGTAGCACCTTATTGGGCAGGTCTGGGTTATTACGCTCGTGCTCGTAATTTGCACAAGGCCGCAGGTCTTGTAACTCAGCAGGGAAAATTTCCTGAAACGCTAGAAGAATGGATTGCTCTACCCGGCATTGGCCGGTCTACCGCAGGTGCGCTCATGTCTTTGGGGTTACGTCAGTATGGCGTCATTATGGATGGCAATGTGAAACGTGTCTTAGCCCGTTTCTTTGCTATTGAGGATGATTTAAGTAAACCCCAACATGAACGTGAAATGTGGAAACTAGCTGAAGCGCTTTGTCCAACCCAGCGTAACCATGACTACACTCAAGCAATTATGGATCTCGGTGCGACCATTTGTACGCCTAAAAAACCACTCTGTTTATATTGCCCAATGCAAGCTCACTGCCAAGCTTACCAACAAGGCTTAGAACAAGAACTCCCATTTAAAAAACCTAAAAAAACACCACCTGTTAGAACAGCAGATGTTCTTATCATTCAGTGTGAAGATGAATGGTTCTGGCAACAACGACAATCTCATGGCTTATGGGGTGGTTTATTCTGTTTACCCATTTTAGAAATTGAACACGAACGTCTTAGCTTAAGTCAGCAATTTAAATTGCAACCTCAACCGCAAACCTTTCAAATCAGTCATAGTTTCACTCATTTTACATGGTTACTTAATGCTCACACGTTCCACGTGGAACCTGATCAAAAAGAACATCTGGCAATTGAACTCGAAGGACAATGGCTTAGTCCAGAACAAGCTGTTGCCAAGGGCGTTCCAACAGCGATGAAAAAATTGATCTCCACAAGCCGTTCATGACATATTGAGTAAAATAATTTTGATATGGCAGTGACAGGGAGTATTTTGTGCGACGTTTTGTTTCTCATTTCTCACTTGGCTTTTTAATTATTCTTTTGGCTGCCTGTGCCAGTGCACCTAAAAAACCAGCCCCACTCTCACCCGATCAAGTCAGCAAGCTTAAAAGTATGCAACTTGCAAATCGACTTCCTGTGCCTGTGAAAGGTGTCGACCGAGATGAGTTAAAAGATACGTGGGGAGCTGCACGCAGTCAGGGCCGTAGTCATGAAGGAATTGATATTTTGGCTCCACGTGGAACCAAAGTGTACAGTACAACTGAAGGGCTTGTGGCAGATCTTCGCAATAACAATCTCGGTGGCAAAGTCATCTGGATTTTAGGTCCAGCAGGAACATGGCATTATTATGCTCACCTTGATGGTCACAAACGTGGACTAAATGTTGGTGATTATGTCAAAAAAGGTGATCTGATCGGCTATGTCGGCAACACGGGCAATGCACGTTATACTTCACCTCATTTGCATTATGGTCTTTATCTAGATGGTAAAGGACGTGGTGCTATTAACCCTTATTCTTATTTACGCTAGGAACATTGTATGTCGGAAGCGCTGATCAATCGCTTAGTAGAGTTTGCCGAGTCAGGCAATCAGCAAAAGATCATTTTAAATGGCAATAGCTATCAAGGCTGGATCATGGAAATCAGCGACGATGCCCTGCTAATCAGTACCGGTTTTTCAGATAAAGTGGGCAAAGACTTTTGGCTAAAGTTTGAAGACTTAACTCAAGCTGAACTGTATTATTGGGATACGCGCCCAAATGAATGGGTGTTATTTAAACTTTAAAATTCTAAGACAAATATAAGGAGCATCATCATGAAAACTCAACGCTGCGGATGGTGTTCCACTGATCCCCTTTACATTGCCTATCATGATGAAGAATGGGGCAAACCAGAACATGATGAAGCACGATTATTTGAGATGCTTTGTCTGGAAGGTCAGCAAGCTGGCTTATCTTGGATAACCGTACTACAAAAAAAGAGAAAGTTACCGAGAGCACTTCTTTAATCACCCAATTGCAGATATCGCTTCATTTACAGATGACTTTTTAGAACTAAAATTATCAGATGCGGTTTTAATTCGCCACTTAGGCAAACTTAAAGCAATTCGTGATAATGCAATTGCTTGGCAAGCACTCAAAGCGCAAGTCGGTGATGTCACTACATGGCTTTGGCAATTTGTAGATGCAGCCCCTCAACAAAACGATGTTGTAGATTATCGTGAGGCACCAGCACAAACCGAACTCAGTGTAAAACTTTCCAAAACACTCAAAAAGAATGGCTTCAAATTCGTTGGCCCAACCACCTGTTATGCTTTTATGCAAGCAGTAGGCATGGTCAATGATCATGAAAACAGTTGTCAATTTAAAGCTTCATAACCCACCATAACGGTTCAAATCCGCTTAAGGAGTTTCCGATGAGCAATAATACGATTCAAGCTTATGCTGCAATGCAGGCAGGTGAAAAACTGGTTCCTTACCAATTTGATGCAGGTGAATTACAACCGCATCAGGTTGAAGTAAAAGTTGAATACTGTGGTTTATGCCATTCTGATATTTCTGTTCTAAACAATGAATGGCGTTCAACTGTCTACCCTGTTGTTGCAGGCCATGAAATTATTGGACGAATTGTTGCTTTAGGCTCAGAGGCCAAAGGTTTACAAATCGGGCAACGTGTGGGCATCGGCTGGACAGCGGAAAGCTGCCAAGCATGTGATGAATGTATTGGTGGTCAGCAAGTCCTTTGTACGGGTAAAAATGTAGCAACAATCGTCGGGCATGCCGGTGGTTTTGCCGATAAAGTGCGTGCAGGCTGGCAGTGGATTATTCCCCTTCCCGATGATTTAGACCCAGAAAGCGCAGGTCCTTTACTTTGTGGCGGAATTACCGTTTTTGATCCGCTACTCAAACACAAAATTCAGGCAACACACCATGTAGGTGTAATTGGGATTGGTGGTTTAGGTCATATGGCCATTAAGCTACTTAAAGCTTGGGGCTGTGAAATCACGGCATTCAGTTCCAACCCTGATAAAACTGAAGAGCTCAAAGCAATGGGCGCCGATCATGTGGTGAATAGCCGCGATACAGAGGCTGTAAAAGCTCAAAAAGGTAAATTCGATTTATTGCTGAGTACCGTAAATGTGACTCTAAATTGGCCTGCTTTTATTGCAACACTGGCACCAAACGGAACCTTACATTTCTTAGGCCTTACGCTTGAACCCGTTCCTGTTTCTGTAGGTTCACTTATTGGTGGTGCTAAGTCAGTAACAGGCTCCCCTACAGGTTCACCTGCTGCACTGCGACAACTGTTAAAGTTTGCTGCACGCAAAAAAATTGCCCCTCAAATTGAGCTGTTTCCAATGTCAGAGCTTAATGAAGCAATTGAACGTTTACACTCAGGTCAGGCACGTTATCGAATTGTGCTTAAAGCAGACTTTGCAGAATAAAACTAATTTACTGTTTTCATCTGTTGTCGCGACCATTCCGCCAAGTCACTAATTGCTTGGCGGACATCTGCTGTTAATTCATGACCCGCGTTTAACCGAATGAAATGTCGATATCGTTCATCTTCACCAAAAACATGACCGGGAACCACAGTAATTCCTTCGGCTTTCGCAGTGTAATAAAGCGCTAAGGTATCTACCTCCTTTGGTAATTGTATCCAGAGTGCATAGCCGCCTTCTGGCTGACTTAACGCAATGGGAAGGCCGTCAAAGGCTCTTAAAATACAACTGCGATATTGTTCGACCTGTCGCATTAGATTTGGTCGTAGCTGCTCTAAATGCTCTCGATAACCACGACTATAAATAAAATCAGCTAAGCCTAATTGTAGCGGTGTATTTACTCCAATATTGCTTGCCAGCAGCTCAAGCCTTAAATGCTGTAGCTTTGCACTTAGGCAGAACCACCCTACCCGATATGCGCTCGACAGTGACTTAGAAACCGACCCACACCAAATGACATAGCCCTCACGGTCCCAATAGCGAATCGGTAGCGGGCGTTCATTACTGTAACCACATTCACCAAAAATATCGTCTTCAATAATAAAGCACTGATACTTTGCAGCTAATTCAGCAATCTTTTGTTTTTCTGAATTACTTAAACAATATCCTAAAGGGTTTTGATAGTTGGCTGTCATGAGGCAAACCTTTGCCAAACCCTGCTGCATTAATGACTCTAAACGCTCAAGATCAATGCCACGATGATGCGCAGGAATTTCAATAATCTGCCGTTTTAAACTGGCTAAAAGCTGTAGCTGTCCATTAAAAGTAGGTGTTGGGATTAAAATACTATCCCCTACATCTGTTAGATGCTGAATGACTAACAACAAAGCAGGTATACAACCATTGGTAATGAAAATATCTTCTGCTGCAATGAAAATACCATCTTCACGCCAATGATCAGAAAGCGCTTTTCTTAATTGCTCATGTCCTTGTTTATTACAATAGAGAAAGTCTTGTGGCTGACAATTTTTTAAAGCTCGTTGAATAGAACGACGTAAGCCTTCTACTGGAATAAAATGCGGCGTCAACTGAATCGAACCCAACGGTACAAGATGGCTTTGTAAGGCTGCTTCTTGAATTTGGTTATGCAACTCCAGATTTGAGACTTGCCGAGGTAAAGACAAAAAATCGGGGCTATCTGGAATAGGACTAGATTGAGCACGAGGAACCACGAAATAACCTGATTTCGGCTTTACATAAATGAGTCCCCTCGCCTCGAGCAATTCATAACAACTTTTTGCCGTGCTTAAGCTAATACTGTGCTGACGAGCAAAATCTCGTAAAGAAATCAGCTTCTGATGAGGTTTAAGCTCATCTTGATAAATTCGATGTGCTAATTGATTCGCAAGAACCTGATATTGGAAAGTCATTCTGTGCTGCTTTTTTAAAAATTTCTGTATCTGTACTGGTTTATAGAACACCTTTACGCTATATAAATCAACTCAAAGAGTAGCAAGATCATGAAATTAAAAGCTATATTGTTATTTACTGTTGTTTTAGCAGGTTGCCAGACTGAGCCACAAAACGAGCAGTACAGACATACCGTTTGCCAAAGCCTGATTGAAGGTTATTTAAAAATAACCAATCAACAAGACTATAAATTGGAGCAGCGCACTGATGATGAGTCTAGTACGATTTCTCATTATCAATATAAGCGTAATAGCTCAAATGAAGTTGTAATGGTGAACTCGGCCTATTCCAAATTATATTTTACTTGCCGACAACAGCAGAAAAGCTATTTTCTGGCACAGCATTCATCAGAGGGACAAACCACTCCACTTCTAGAGGTTCATTTTCCAACTGATGGCTATGCTACTTTTAGAGAGCGTTTTTAAAACCATCTTTTAATTGTTCTGCCAAAAACTCAATGAATAAACGGATTCGTTTTGGTAGATGCTCTTGTTGATAATACACAGCATGGATGCTTTGATATTGATGCTCAATTTGATCTTCAAATAATGCAATCAAGCGTCCTTCTTCAATATCTTTCCAAACTTCAAATTCAGATAGCCGAGCAATACCATGGCCTCTAATCGTGAGTTGGCGTACCGTCTCACCGCTAGAAGCTTTAATATTTGCTTGTGCAAAAAAATATTCATCACCGACTTTAATCGGCCAGCTATTAATATAGGCAGGTCTGGTAAAACCAATCAGATCATGTTGTTCGAGTTGCTCAGGTTGTGTCGGGGTGCCCTTAATCGCTAGATATTCTGGGCTTGCAACAATAAATAAGCGACTTTTACATACCAGTTTGGCATGCAGACTCGAATCATTAAGCTCCCCAAACCGAAATGCGACATCAGTTTTGTGCTGCAATAGATCAATCACTTGATCATTACTATTGAGTTCAATTTCAATATTTGGATAACACTCTCGAAACTTATGCATTAACGGGGCAATCACGTGTAAAACAAACGGCGTTGCTGAATCAATACGAATGAGTCCTGCCGTACCCTGATCGGATTTTTGTAGTTCTTCTTCAGCTGCATTCAGCTCATTTAAGATTTTACGGGCCTTTACCAGAAACTGTTGCCCTTCTTGAGTCAGTTTCAACTTACGTGTCGTTCGCTCTAACAAGGTCACATCTAACTTAGTCTCTAAGCGTGTTAAAGAGCGGCTTACTCCTGAAGGTGTTTGTTTTAAATGCTCTGCTGCGGCTACAAATGAGCCTGTATCAATAATTGTGATAAAGGCAACAAGTTCTTCAATTGTTGATTTCATGGCTTATTCTATTATTGACTAATCATCAAAGATATTTTGCTTATTCATCTATTTTTTCGCAACAATAATCCGAGCAAAATGCACCTCAAGTTAAACAATTATTTAAATTCAGGTGAAAACATGAATATCCCACGTTTTGGTCTAGGAACTTTCCGTCTAAAAGAACAAGCGGTGATTGATTCTGTTAAAAATGCTTTAGATGTAGGTTACCGTGCAATTGATACTGCTCAAATTTATGACAATGAAGCAGCGATTGGTCAAGCCATTGCCGAAAGCGGCATATCACGTCAGGACTTATTCTTAACCACAAAAATCTGGGTAGATAATTTTGCTCAAGATAAATTTATTCCAAGCTTAAAAGAGAGCTTACAAAAGCTTCGTACTGACTATGTCGATTTAACTCTGATTCACTGGCCAGCACCGGACTTAGGCGTTTCTATTCCTGAAATCATGCAGCTTTTACTTGAGGCAAAGCAACAAGGCCTTACTAAACAAATTGGTATCTCAAACTTCAATATTGAGCTTACCCAACAAGCAATTGACACAATTGGTGCAGAGCATATTGCAACTAATCAGATTGAGCTAAGCCCTTATCTTCAAAACCACAAACTTGTGAACTTCTTACAAGAGAAGAATATTGATGTCACTTCATATATGACGCTTGCGTACGGTAAAGTGCTTCAAGACCCAGTTTTAACTGAAATTGCAGCAGCTCATCAAGCAACAACGGCGCAAATTGCATTGGCATGGGCATTGCAACGCGGTTTTGCAGTCATTCCATCTTCGACTAAACGTAAAAACCTGATGAGCAATTTAAAAGCACAGGATATCGAGTTAACTTCAGCTGAAATGCAAATGATTGCTGAGCTCGACCGTAACAGTCGTGAAGTTAGCCCAGAGCCATGGGCACCAGTTTGGGACTAAACTCATGAACACTCAATCAAATACGGCGTTCTCGTTATTGGCATTGGCAATTGGTGCCTTTGCCATTGGCACCACCGAATTCTCACCAATGGGATTATTGCCGAATATCGCTAATGATTTAGGGATTTCAATTCCAACGGCCGGAATGTTAATTACAGGCTATGCACTTGGCGTAATGCTAGGTGCCCCGTTCATGACCCTGTGGTTCGGTGGTTTTGCACGACGTAATGCGCTTATTTTTCTGATGGCGATCTTTACGGTAGGTAACCTAATCGCAGCATTTTCACCAAGCTATATGAGCTTATTAGGTGCTCGTCTCATCACAAGCTTGAACCACGGTGCGTTCTTCGGGATAGGTTCAGTTGTAGCAGCAAGCATTGTGCCCGCACATAAACAGGCCAGTGCTGTAGCAACCATGTTTATGGGCCTAACTATTGCCAATATTGGTGGTGTGCCTTTGGCAACATGGGTTGGGCAAAATATTGGCTGGCGTATGTCTTTCCTTGCTATTTCGTTGCTTGGTGTTATTACCATGCTCGCTTTATGGAAAGCCCTCCCACAAGGTATGGTTGCCCAAAAACCAAATGTGAAAGCTGAGTTGAAAGTGTTAACGCGCACTCCTGTAATACTTGCGTTGCTCACCACCGTACTCGGTGCGGGTGCAATGTTTACCCTCTATACCTATATTGCGCCAAGTTTGACTGAGTTTACCCATGCTTCACCGACCTTCATTACTTTTATGCTGATGTTGATTGGTGTCGGTTTCTCGATTGGTAACCATTTAGGCGGTCGCTTTGCAGATTTGTCCATCAACAAAACCCTGATTGGTTTCTTGGTTCTGTTGATTATCATGATGGTGACTTTCCCAATTCTTGCACAAAGTCAGATTGGTGCAGCCATTGCTTTAGTGATCTGGGGTGCAGCAACCTTTGCTTTAGTGCCTCCATTACAAATGCGTGTAATGTCAGTCGCTCACGAAGCTCCAGGACTTGCCTCTTCAGTGAATATTGGTGCATTTAACCTCGGTAATGCTGTCGGAGCAGCAGCAGGCGCATTAGTACTCGATTTAGGTTGGGGTTATAGTGCAGTATCATTTGCTGGTGCATTGCTGGCAGGGTTAGCTTTGCTATTGGTTTTATTCCAGATCAAACGCAAAAGCAGCCCAGCTCAAGCTTTACAACAATGTTCAGATTAATAAAAAAAGCGCCTGATTTCAGGCGCTTTTTTTAAACTTATTTATTTTAAGATATCTGGTAATTTCGGTTGTTCATAAATCGGACTGGTCACTTCGCGCTTCATTTTAAGCAACATTTGGTAAGGCTGCTGTTGAACAAACATATTCACAAAACTTAATGGAATTGCACCAGCAGGATCAGCGTAACCGCTGGTGGTTACTTTCACCTTACTATTTCCAAGTTTCTGGAATGTCCAATCCCCTTCATAGCGTGTTAAGCGCACAACATCGGGTTGTATCGGATAATTTCCGCTAATTGCAGTATTTTTAATCGTCACAACGCCATTTGCAGCCTTGCTCATTTTTCCTTTTACAACGACATCACGATCTTTCAAAGGAAATGGAAAATCTAACACCATGTAGAGTGTGAATTCACCTTTTTTCTCATCTTGAGACAACATTTCAACTTTGCCCATATAAGGCACCCACTGATCAGCACGATTCACATCTAAAATCACGGCGACAGCGCGTTCGAGTGGCACATCAAATGTCGTTTCTGCTTTATATTGAAAGACGGGATTATCAGTCTTCTGATAGGTCCAGACTTTAATATTATTGCGGTCTAAGCTTAATTTAGCTTTTTCTGTAGAAGCAGCCCCCGTCCAGAGGCTACTTAAACAAAGAAGAGTGGTCAGGGCAATTTGTTTTTTATTCATGTTCTGCTCTATCTTTTTTTTCTCGCTACACATGGAATACGTACAGGGTTTTAAACCTGTACGTCGTTCAATCCTAAAACATCTTTCATGTCATATTTACGCGCTTCACGGCCCACAACCCATGCCGCAGCTCGCACTGCACCAGCAGCAAAGTTCATACGGTTAGTTGCTTTATGAGTCACTTCAACGCGCTCACCTTCACCAATGAACATAACAGTGTGTTCGCCAACAATATCACCACCACGAATGGTTTCGAAACCAATTGTTTGACGGTCACGTGGGCCTGTATGTCCTTCACGTCCATAAACAGCAACTTCTTTTAAGTTACGGCCTAAAGTATCTGCAATCGCTTCACCCATCATTAACGCTGTACCTGATGGCGCATCTACTTTATGACGGTGATGAGCTTCAATCACTTCAATATCTACTGTATCGCCAAATACTTTTGCTGCAAGCTCAAGTAACTTGATTGATACATTTACACCTACTGAATAGTTCGCAGCGTAAACCACAGGTGTATGAGTGGCAACCTCATCTAACTCAGCTTTTTGTTCATCTGACATACCTGTTGTACCAATAACCATGGCAACCCCAGCTTCACGGCAAAGCTTCAAATGCTGAGCAGTCGCAACTGGTGCGGTAAAATCAATAATTACATCGCAGTCTTTCAGAATATCTACCAAGCTTCCTGAAACCTTCACACCCACTGAACCAATACCAGCAAGCTCACCTGCATCTGTGCCAACCAAACTACTTTCCGGACGCTCTACCGCAGCAGCTAATTGATAGCCTGCCTGTTGAACTGCTTGAATAAGCGTACGGCCCATACGACCGCCTGCACCTAAAACACCAATGCGTGGAGCTGCTGACATAATCCTTCTCAATCTTCTGTTTTACGTAATTTGTCTACTATATCAAAACTCTTTGCTCACAATAAAAAGTAAAAATTATTTTTTAAGATCAGCTGAAATTTAATCTGTTTTCACAAAAGTTAAAGAATTGATCGGCACACTACTCAGCCACGAATGAAAAAAAGATGACTATAAGGAGTTCAGCATGCATTCGAGAATTATTGGCTTCACAGCGATGATGGGGATTATGAGTTCAGTGGCATTTGCAGAGCCTGCAATCCAGCCAGGAGATACATTAGAAAGCTTATCTAAAGCACGCATTACGACTAACGTAAATACTCGAACAGCAACGCCTACAGCTCAAATTAGCGTAGTAACCGATGCCAATACCGACGTTAAAGTTGAAGATATTGACCCGATTATTGGCGAAACAACAGCAGAAACGCCTAAAGTAGCTGTACAGGCAGAAGCAGTAGCCGCATCGGTTATCGAAAATGCGCCTACTCTTGCTGCTAGTGAACCTACTGTAAGTGTTGACGACATTGATGTTGCTCACCCTACAGAGTAAGCAGAAGTAATTTTCTTTTAAGCAGAATAAAAATAATAAGATGAATCAGCGCAATAAAAAGGCGGATATTTTATCAATATCCGCCTTCTTTTTAATTTCTTATCTAATCAAGCATTAATCGAACAAACGATCAAAGAATGATTTTTTCTTTGGTGAAGAAGCACTGTCTTCGCCATCAAAAGAAGCTTGCAACTCTTTAAGTAATTCACGTTGGCGAGCATTCAAGTTCACCGGTGTTTCTATCACAATACGGCAGAGTAAATCACCTACCATGCTGCTACGTACTGGACGAACGCCTTTACCACGTAAACGGAATAATTTGCCTGTTTGAGTTCCCTCAGGAATCTTCAAGCTAACACGACCTTCCAAAGTTGGAATTTCAATTTCTTTACCAAGTGCAGCATCAGCAATGCTAACAGGTACATCCATATAAAGGTCGGCACCATCACGTTGGAAAATTTCGTGTTCGCGAACAACCACTTCAACGTACAAATCACCTGATTGGCCATCACGAATTGCTTCGCCTTTACCACTCAAACGTACGCGGTCACCATTATCTACACCCGCTGGAATTGTAACTTCCAACGTTTGCTGGCGATCAGCTACACCAGAACCATGACATGCCTGACAAGGGTTTTTAATAATTTTACCTTGGCCACGACAAGTACCACATGTTTGTTGTACAGAGAAGAAACCTTGCTGCATACGCACTTGTCCTGAACCATGACAAGTTTTACAAGTTTCAACATCTTTTGGATTTTTTGACCCTTTACCATCACACACATCACATGGTGCAGGAGCAGTAAAGGTAATGGTTTTTTTCACCCCTTTTACAGCTTCTTCAAGGGTAAGTTCCATTACATAGCGTAAATCTGATCCGCGACGTTGACGCTGTTGACGTCCACCACCACCGAATGCACCACCGAAGATATCACCAAACTGGCTAAAAATATCTTCTGCGCTAAATCCGCCAAAGCCGCCACCACCGCCGCCAAAGCCACCTTCGAACGCATTATGACCCATGCGATCGTACATGCTACGCTTTTCGCTATCCGATAAAACTTCATAAGCTTCAGCAGCTTCTTTAAATTTCTCTTCAGCTTCGGCATTGTCAGGGTTTCTATCAGGATGATATTTCATCGCCAATTTACGGTAGGCTTTTTTGATCTCATCATCACTTGCGGTTTTTGAAACGCCTAAAACCTCATAATAATCACGTTTAGCCATTTTTGGCGGTGCTCCTCACGGAATTTTATCAATACTCTATTGCCGACTAAATGGGGGGCTTTAGCCGAATTTACAAGGGGAAAATGTTTAAAAAATAGATATATTAAAAAACTGCCTTATTTTTTAAATATTTAGACAAGCCTTTTAACCATGCATTTAATAGAAATAACCACGCAATCGCGCTAAATACAACACCAGCAACCGTAGAGGCAGTTACCCAAAGATTACTGTCCCATGCAAAAAAGAAGAGCGGAATAAACCAGACCGCAGCAAAAATTGCCATACAAAGAAATAGAATCCCGTTTCGCATAATCCATAGTGCATGCGCATGAATCCAAACTTCCGCATTATCTACAGCCGCTACTTTACGAGCAACCAAATAAGCAAAGGCTGCAAAAATAACCGTAAACAATGCAAGAAACATGAACGCATAAGAAATTACAATATAACGGCGATGCTGTTCGATATGGTCTTGCCCCATCTGTATTTCACCTCAATTCACTGCATTTGCCTATTTTTTATGCAGTGAAATAATCCTGTATTTTTTGTGTAAAGACAGGTGCTACTATATTGGAGTTTTCAATATTTCGCACCTTTATTCACAAAAAAATTATGTATTTTATGCGGTTTTTTTCACCTTAAACCATGCTGCGTAGAGTGCAGGTAAGAAAAATAATGTCAGTAAGGTGGCAACAATCAATCCACCCATGATCGCAACTGCCATCGGACCAAAGAAAATACTCCGTGAAAGTGGAATCATCGCCAGAACCGCGGCCAAAGCAGTCAAAATAATCGGACGAAATCGACGCACTGTCGCCTCAATAATCGCTTCCCATGTTGAATGACCTGCTTGCCTATCTTGTTCAATTTGATCAATCAAAATAAGCGAGTTACGCATGATCATGCCAGAGAGCGCAATTGTGCCTAACATGGCCACAAAGCCAAATGGTTTGTTAAATAACAGTAAGAATAAAACCACACCAATTAAACCTAGTGGAGCTGTTAACAACACAATGGTCGCGCGAGATAAGCTCTTAAGCTGAATCATCAGTAATGTCATGACAACCGCTAAAAACAGTGGCATACCAGCATTCACAGAATTTTGCCCACGTGCAGACTCTTCTACGGTTCCACCAACTTCAACAAGATAGCCACTTGGTAATTCAGCACGTAACTTGTCCATTGATTCGGCTAACTCACCAACCACTGTAGCTGGCTGTAATTGAGTTCGGATATCTGCGCGAACGGTAATGGTTGGTAAGCGGTTACGATGCCAGATTAAGCCATCTTCAAATTTATACTCAATTTTAGCGATTTGAGCTAAAGGCACAGTCGTTCCATTTGTCGTTGGTACAGCTAAACTTGCCAGTGAAGCCACTTCAACTCGCTCGCTCTGATCGCCACGTAAACGGATTTCAATGAGTTCACGCTTTTCACGATATTGCTCAATCGCACTACCTGTAATTGATGCATTAATGAAATTCGCTAAATCCACACTAGAGACACCCATTTGTCGAGCACGATCTTGGTCAATTTGAATTGAAATAATCTTACTCGGCTCACCCCAATCTAAATGCACATTGGTGGTATTCGGATTTTCGCTAACTAGTTTAGCGACTTTCTGCGCTTCTTGACGTACCAGATTTTGATCTTCACCCGACACACGATATTGCAATGGATAACCAACAGGTGGACCATTTTCCAGTAATGACACGCGAGTACGAACTTGCGGAAGTAGTTGCTTAATTTGTGTTTCTAACGAGCGACGAATTTCATCACGATCATCAAGTGATGATGCCAGAACTACAAACTGCGCAAAGCTGGCTTGCGGTAATTGCTGGTCTAATGGTAAATAAAAACGTGGTGATCCTGTACCGACATAGGCCACATAGTTATCAATACCTTTTTGTTTAGACAGAAACTTTTCAACCTTTTTCACAGCTTGTTCTGTCGCTGTTAAAGAAGCGCCTTCTTCAAGTTTTAAATCAACTAAAATCTCGGCACGGTTCGAAGGTGGGAAAAACTGCTGAGGAACGATCTTAAACATCAATACAGACAGTACAAAAATACCCACCGTCGTCGCAATTACGGTTTTACGATAAGTCACACAAAACTCGACCATCTTTCTAAAACGTAAATAGAAGCTAGATTGGTAAGGGTCGTAGTGATGGTCCTGTGAAATAGCCACAGTTTGCGGTTGCGGTTTTTTAGTTAATCTCGCCCATAAACGGACATACCAAGGTGCCTGATGGCCTATTTTGGTAAAGTCGGGTAATAGCTTTTCACCTAAATAAGGTACGAATAAAACTGCCGCGACCCAAGAGACTAACAAGGCAATCGTCACCACCTGAAAGATAGAGCGAGTGTATTCACCGGTACCAGACTGAGCTGTCGCGATCGGTAAGAAACCAGCCGCAGTAATCAGTGTTCCGGTGAGCATCGGAAATGCTGTTGTTTTCCACGCAAATCCGGCGGCTTTAATCCGGCTATAACCCTGCTCCATCTTAATTGCCATCATCTCAACGGCAATAATGGCGTCATCGACTAACAGACCTAGCGCCAGAATCAAGGCACCCAGTGAAATCTTATGCAGGCCGACATCGAATAGACTCATACCCGCAAAGGTCATTGCTAAAACTAAAGGAATAGAAAAAGCGACAACCAATCCTGTACGGAAACCTAAAGAGAAAAAACTCACTAACAAGACAATAATAACTGCTTCAGCAAGTACCTTTATAAACTCATGAATACTGCGTTGTACCGCTACAGGTTGGTCAGAAACTTTTTGGAGCTTCATGCCTAAAGGCAAAGTTTTTTGCAATTGGGCAAATTCTGTGTCGAGATTTTTACCTAAGGCAATAATGTCACCGCCCTTACGCATCGATAAAGCAATACCAATCCCATTTTCACCCATGAAACGCATACGTGGCTGAGCAGGTTGACTAAAACCACGGTAGACATCAGCAACATCTCCGAGCTGAATGGTTTTATCACCTACCAGTAAAGGCATTTTCTTAATTTCATCAATGTTTTGTAAGTGACCACTTACCCGAATCTGAATGCGGTCTGTGCCTGTTTCAAAAAAACCTGCACTTGCCATACTATTTTGCTTTTGTAAGGCATCTTGAATCGCTGTAACTGGAATACCAAGCTGTACCGCTTTGGTGTTAGAAATCTCAATCCAGATTTTTTGATCTTGCAGACCAATTAATTCGACCTTACTGACATCCTTGACCCGTTGAAGCTGTAATTGCAAACGATCTGCATATTCCTTAAGAAGCGCATAGTCAAAGTCTTTGCCTGTCAGTACATAAATATTGCCGTAAGTGTCCCCAAATTCGTCATTGAAAAATGGACCTTGTACACCGTTTGGCAGTTCATGGCGAATGTCATTGACCTTCTTACGAACGTTGTACCAAACATCGGGAATCTTGTCAGAAGTAAGTGAATCCTTGGCCACAAAAGTGACCAACGACTCGCCTGGACGGGAGTAAGCCATAATCTTGTCATACTGCCCTGTTGTCATGAGTTCCTTTTCGATACGGTCCGTAACTAAAGTAGAAACTTCTTTGGCAGTCGCCCCAGGCCAGTAGGTCTGCACCACCATGACCTTGAAGGTAAAGGGTGGGTCTTCACTTTGTGATAATTTTGAATAAGAGATTGCCCCGATAATGCCAAGCAACAGCATAAAATAAAGGACAATGCCTTTATTATTTAATGCCCATTCCGAGAGATTGAATTTCATGGCTGGGTTGCTCCCTGAATTTTCACCCCACGGTTTTCACGGTCAATCGGATGAATCTTCTGTTTATCACGTAGCAAATGTACGCCGCCAATCACAACCCAATCATTTGGGGCTAAGCCAGATAATACCGGCACACTATCTTTGCCATATGCACCAATCGTTACAGGTACTTTACGCAATGTCTGATTCGCATTAACAACCCATACATAAGGCTGATTATCTGTTGCTGAAACACTTGAAAGTGGCACACTCATCACATTGGTTTGAGTCGAGCTAAAAAATACGCGTGCACTTTGTCCAAGCTGAATAACAGATTGACCTTCTTTGAGTGCAACCTTGACTGTAAAGGTACGAGACTGATCAGCCGCAGGAGAAACTTCGCGTACATAACCAGCAAATCGATCATTCGGTTTAGACCATAAAGTGACCCAAGATGCTTGGCCAACCTTGATCTCGGCAACCGCTTGTTCTGGTACGCCAATGACAACTTCACGCTCTCCATCAATTGCCAGTTGATAAGCGGCTTGGCCCGCTGCAACCACTTGTCCAATTTCAATGTTTCGCGCAGTAATCACCCCGTTTTTATTCGAGATAAGTTGGTTATAACCTGTCTGATTGGCAGAAACTTCATAGTTAGAACGAGCTTGCTGTAAAGCCGCTTGCGCCGAGTCATATTGATTTTTTACTGTATCGTATTGCGAACGGCTAACCGCATTAATTGGTAGTAATTGCTGAAAACGTTTTAATTCATCTGATGCCGTTTTTGCTGCTGCCTGTGCATTTTCCAGTTGGGCTTTAGCAGCATTTAACTGTAGCTGAGCATCTGCCACATCAAGCTTTGCTAAAACCTGCCCAACCTTGACTCGATCACCAACGTCCACGTAACGTGCTGTAACCTGCCCACCGACCCGAAATGCTAAAGCCGTTTGTTGTCTGGCCTGCACATCCCCTGCGTAGCTTTTTTGTTCATTGAGTGTGGTCAAGGGTTGAGCCACCATCACATAGGGTATTTCTTCTGTTTTTGGGGCTTCTTTACTGCACCCCATTAATGTGACCGTACAAACAATCACCATACTCATGATGAGAGGTTTTAACAGATTCATATCTTATCGCTCTTATTCAAACTGATTTTTTAAGGCACAATATGCTTGCATCATAAATTGTTTGTTTTTTAATTAATATACCCATGGGTACATTAATTAAAGAAAAACTTATAAATCGCTATTTTTTAAATTTTTAACAGAGGGTTTTGTGCAAACAGTTAATCAAAGTGGGCGCCCCAAAGATCTAGAAAAACGTGCTCGTATCTTACAAGCCGCGAAAGCTATTTTTTTAAAATCTGGCTATCACGGTACCAGCATGAACCAGATTGCACAGGAAGCAGGTGTCACTAAGCTCACGGTTTATAATCACTTTCAAGACAAAGCCAATCTATTTATTTGCGCAATTACAGAAACCTGTGAAGAGTCTCTCTGCACTAAACAATTTGAATTAGATGCCTCGGCAGACTTTTGCCAGACACTCCACAGTGTTTGTTTCCGTGCTTTGCAGATTATTTACTCACCTGAAGCGCTTAAACTCGAGCACGTTTTATTTGAACTTGCAGCAGAACAAAGTCCTCTCGCTCTACAGTTTTTTGATGCATCCCATACCCGACTGCAAAATCAATTAGCTGAGTTTTTGCAAAAAGCGGCCCAATTAGGTTTTATTCAAACCGATAATCCTACTTATCAAACCGAGCTTCTTATGTCCTTATTGCTTGGCGTACGCCACCAGAAGGTTTTACTTGGGATCATTGCTGTACCAAATGCTCATGAGCTTGAGCAAATTATTCAAGATGCAATTGCTTTATTCCTGCTCAAATATCGGAATTAAACCAAAGTCCGATTGCCAAAAGTTGCACTGAGTGCATGTCTTCTTTTAAGACGCCATAAGCGAATTAAATGTTATTTTTTAAGCAAAAATTCACATTTTCTTACGCTCAAAGCTTGGAATGTTTGTTAATCACGCTATATTCGATAAGGATAAGAACAGGAGAAAATAGCATGGTTCAGCAAATCGATGCGCCACTGCGCGAGGATGTCCGCTTACTTGGTAATTTATTAGGTGAAACCCTAAAGCAACATGCAGGACAAGAGCTGTTTAATCAGATCGAGCAAATTCGTGCCCTTGCTAAAGGTGCACGTGATGGCCAAGCTGAAGCCCAAAAGCAACTAGAACAATTATTTTTAAATTTACCCGACGATGAACTACTTCCCCTTACCCGAGCTTTTTCTCATTTCCTAAATTTTGCCAATATTGCCGAGCAATATCATGTTGTTCGTAGCCGCAGGCAGGCAGAATTTGATTCGGATGCCAACTCTCCGAATCCACTTGTTCACCTATTTGAAAAATTCAAAGATAAAAGTATTTCGACAGAAAAACTATTCCAACAAGTTTGTGATCTTGATATTGAGCTGGTACTTACGGCACATCCAACCGAAGTTAGCCGTCGTACACTCATTCAGAAATATGATGATATCAATGCTTGTCTATCACAGCTTGATCAGCAAAAACTTACTCCACGAGAGCGTCAAAGTGCACTTGCCAACTTAAAACAACAAATTAGTTCAGCATGGCAAACAGATGAAATCAGGCAGCACCGCCCGACTCCTGTTGATGAAGCAAAATGGGGCTTTGCGACGATTGAGCAAACACTCTGGAATGCAGTACCTAAATTTATTCGTGAGTTAAATGAGTTGGTTCAAGAAAATTGCCAACAAAACTTACCCCTTAACATTGCACCAGTGCGTTTTGCATCTTGGATGGGTGGAGACCGTGATGGTAACCCAAATGTTACCCATCAAATTACACAAGAAGTTCTGTGGTTATCGCGCTGGCAAGCTGCCGATCTCTATTTAAGAGATATCGAAAACTTGCGTTGGGAACTTTCAATCCAGACCTGTTCTGAAGAAATGATTCAGGCCATTGGTAACCAACATGCAGAACCTTATCGTGAGTATTTACGTGCAACACGAGAACGTTTAAAAGCGACTCGTCACTGGTTAGCTCAACGTTTGCAAGGACTCGAAGCAGACGATACGAATGTGATTAAAAGTAAAGATGAACTCTTACAACCGTTATTATTGTGCTATCGCTCTTTAATCGACAGTAACCTGCCTGAAATTGCGAATGGTCAACTACTCGACTTTATCTACCGAGTGAACTGTTTTGGTATTGAACTACTTAAACTCGACATTCGTCAGGAATCAGGTCGTCACCGCCAAGCAATTTCAGCAATTACCGAATACTTAGGTTTAGGTAATTTTGAATCGTGGACTGAACAAGCGCGCCAAAACTTCCTGATTCAGGAATTACAAAGCAAACGCCCACTTTTACCGAAATATATTAATGAACCTGAAGGCAGTTTGATTGGACACCCAGATGTTCAAGAAGTATTTGCAACCATGCGTACTTTGGCAGACCAACCGCCTGAATCTTTAGGAGCTTATATTATTTCTATGGCTGAATATCCAAGTGATGTTTTAGCTGTATTGTTATTGCAAAAAGAAGCAGGTATTCAGCATCCTTTACGAGTAGTTCCTCTATTTGAAACTTTAAAGGATTTAGATGGCGCTGCAACTACCATGAATACGCTGTTCAATATGCATTGGTATAAACAGCACATTCAGGGTAAACACGAAGTTATGATCGGTTACTCCGACTCTGCAAAAGATGCCGGATTTATGTCTGCCAACTGGGCGCAATATCGTGCTCAAGAAGAGCTGACTGCAATTGCTCAAACACACGGCGTACAGTTGACTCTGTTCCACGGTCGTGNTGGTTCAATTAGTCGTGGCGGTGCTCCAACTCAACAGGCTCTATTTTCACAGCCACCGGGTTCGATCTCGGGTGCAATCCGAGTTACAGAACAAGGTGAAATGATCCGCTTCAAATTCGGTCTAGAAGGGATTGCAATGCAAAACCTTGAAATCTATACCGCAGCAACACTTGAAGCGACCTTATTACCACCACCTGAACCTAAAGCTGAGTGGCGTGAACTCATGAACCGTATGACAGATCACTCCGTTAAGGTTTATCGCCAGACAGTGCGTGAAAATCCACATTTTGTGAAGTATTTACGGACCGTTACGCCTGAACTTGAATTACAAATGTTGCCATTAGGCTCACGTCCAGCAAAACGTAAAGTGAGTGGTGGTATCGAGTCTTTACGCGCGATTCCATGGGTGTTTGCATGGACACAAATCCGTTTAATGCTACCTGCATGGCTAGGTACCGGTGCTGCCATTAATGAAGTGATTGCCGATCAGCAAAAAGCAACCCTTGATGAAATGCTCCAGCAATGGCCTTATTTCCAGACACTCATCGATATGCTGGAAATGGTATTGTCAAAAGCCGATGCCAACATTGCGCTCTATTACGAATCACATCTGACTGAAGATGAAGATTTAAAAGTACTCGGCAACCAATTACGTCAGCGATTAAAAGATGCTGTTGAAACCCTACTTGCTTTAAAAGATGAATCAAAACTTCTGAGTAATAACGAAGTTCTTGATCAGTCTATGCAAGTTCGCAAACCTTATTTACTGCCTTTACACCTTTTACAGGCTGAACTGATGAAACGCCGTCGTGATTATCTCGCTGAGCGTCAAGCAGAAAATACCCCTGTTGATCATGCGCTAATGGTGAGTATTGCAGGTATTGCTGCTGGTTTACGTAACACTGGCTAAGCTGATTTTACCGATTGTTTAACAAAGCAGTGCATCTCGATGTACTGCTTTTTACTTGCAAAATTCTCTATTTTTCTTAAATTTTCTCTGATTTTCTATTTTTTTAAATATTTTTTAAAATTCAAAAATTAGTCTTTATGAGAAAAAAATAACTAATTCCTTATATTTAGAATTCATAAAATTATACCAATCGTTAAAAAATAATTAATTTTCACTGACATACTTCTCTCTAGAGATTAAATGCATTCTCAAGAAAGAGTATCATTGCACCAATTAAAGAATAACGAGTTTATTTTATGTCCAATTGGTTTCCAAAATGGCAGCCTTACCAAGGTGATATTGACCATCGGCCAGTCTCTACCAATGAATATCTCCCTCCAGTTCAAAGTGCTATTTTAGGTATCCAACATGCGTTTGCCATGTTTGGAGCAACTGTTTTAGCACCATTACTCATGGGTTTTAATCCTAACCTTGCCATTTTAATGTCTGGTATCTGTACCATCCTGTTCTTTTTAATTACGGGTGGTCGTGTTCCGAGTTACTTAGGTTCAAGCTTTGCTTTTATTGGGGTCGTTGCAGCAGCGACTGGGCATATTACAGGTTCAGGTGCAAATCCAAATCTGTCTATGGCTTTAGGTGGAATCGTTGCGTGCGGCGTGTTTTATGCCCTCATCGGTTTTATTGTGATGCTTACTGGCACACGCTGGATTGAAAAACTCATGCCGCCTGTCGTTACTGGCGCGATTGTGATGATTATTGGTCTAAACCTTGCACCTGTTACGATTAAAGGTGTTGCAGGCCAACCATTTGAAATGTGGATGGCCTTAATTACCGTACTTTGTATGGGAAGTATTGCGGTCTTTACTCGCGGCTTATTGCAACGTCTACTTTTATTGGTCGGTTTAATCTTGGCTTATGTGATTTATGCCATCACCACCAATGGGCTAGGTTTAGGTAAACCAATCGATTTTAGCCAGATCTCTCAAGCTGCGTGGTTCGGTATTCCAAGTTTTTCACACCCTACTTTTGACACCAGAGCTATGCTCATTATTGCTCCAGTTGCTCTTATTTTAGTAGCAGAAAACTTAGGGCATATTAAAGCTGTAGGTGCCATGACTGGTGAAAACCTGACTCCACAATTGGGCAAAGCATTTGTCGCAGATGGTTTGGCCACAACACTCTCTGGTAGCGTTGGCGCACCGGGTATGACTACTTATGGCGAAAACATTGGAGTCATGGCAGTCACTCGTGTCTATTCAACTATTGTTTTTGTTATTGCTGGTGTCTTCGCTATTTTCTTGGGTTTATCTCCAAAATTTGGTGCAGTGATTAGTACCATCCCAAATGCTGTTTTAACAGGTGCATCTATTGTCGTGTTTGGTTTAATTACCATTGCTGGTGCAAAAATCTGGATTGAAAATAAAGTCGATTTTTCTAACAATAAAAACCTGATTGTCGCTGCTGTGACGATTATTTTAGGTGCCGGAAACTTTGAATTGATGTTTGGTAATTTCAATTTAGGCGGCATTGGTACAGCAACGTTTGCAGCCATTATTTTGAACTGGTTATTTAGTTTAAAAGATAAAACTTAAGTCCCAAAAGGCAGCATCAGCTGCCTTTTTTATTATTATTTTTCATCGACCTTTCTTGATCACTTTTTAGTATGATGATCTCTTACCCTTCAATACGTTCCCTGTCATGCGTTTTGATTTTTTTGATTTACAGTTGGTTCTCCATATTGTCTCTACAGGTAGCCTAACTAAAGGTGCAGATCGTTCCGCGATTTCACTTCAGGCTGCCAGCGAACGTATAAAAAAACTCGAACAATATTTTGAAACTCCTTTATTTATTCGCCAGACAACAGGAGTCGAACTCACGACCGCAGGACATGCTTTTACTGAGCATGCTCGTCAGCTTTTGGCACAAAAAGATCAACTCGAACAAGAAATGCAGCGTTTTAGGCAAAAGATCACAGAATCATTGATCCTTTGGTGTAACTCTTCTGCTCAAAGTGAATATCTACCGCCTCTCTTACCGCAATATCTAGTACTACATCCTGAAATGAATATCGATTTACATGAAGCCGAAAGCTCAGAAATTGTAGATGCATTAACACAAGGGGTTGCAAGTCTCGGTCTCGTTTCAAGTTTTTTTGATACCAGACATTTGCAAACTAAGGAATTTGCGAGTGATCCTTTAGTTCTGATTTGCCCTACTACCCACAATTTAGCTCAATACCAAGAGCTGAATTTGGTAGATGCTTTAAGTTATGGCTTTATTGGTCTTAAGCCCCACCACTCTTTGCAGCAGTCCATCGAAACTCAAGCTAAATTACTAGGCTTTAACATACAGTACCGTTTACGTTTACCTAGCTTTGGCGCAATTGCTGAGGTTGTGGCGAAAGGTGTTGGAATTGCAATTATGCCTGCCCGCGCTGCACAGCGGTTGCAATCGGACTATGACTTTCATTCCATTCAACTGCTAGGCGCGTGGGCAAATCGTAAACTGCTTTTAGCCACACAAAATTTCAATCAACTCCCTCAAAGCTATCAACAGTTTTCTGATTTTTTACTGCAGCATCGCCCTTAAATACTTGGCTTAGTGCAAAACCATATAAATCCCTAATGACACCAAACCAATAAAAAATATACGACGGAATAACTGCTCATTCAGTCGATAACGGATTTTTTTACCTAACCACATTCCAACTAATGCAGCGAATAAAGCCGCAAAAGATAAACGATAGTCTAGCGTTATTCCTGACATAGGGTTGTGGTGTAAAAAGACTGCAAGACAAATGGTAGAGACAGTAAAAGTCAGCCCCAAAGCCTGTACCAACTCATCACGTTTTAAATGCAACGACTGCAAGTAAGGCACTACTGGAATAATAATCACACCTGTTGCTACCGTCACTGCCCCACCAATATAACCAATGATGGGCGATAGCCAACGTTCATGCTTGCCTAAGTGCGGGAGCTTCTTCACGCATAGACCATAGAGTCCATATAAGGCCAACATACAGCCTAATAAAATTTCACTACTATGCCCATGACTTTGGCTCAAGGTGGGCAGAAAGCTCCATATTGAGCCCACTACAATGCCTACAAGCAAAGTCCAGAAACGGCGAATAAAAGACCAGACATGCCCCTCAGCGAAAAGCTGCCAGACATTGGTCACCATTGAGGGAACAATCAGAAGAGATGCTGCTTGAAAAGGACTCATTGCGATGGTGAGTAGGCCCATCGATACTGCGGGCAACCCTAGACCAATCATGCCTTTAATCATGCCAGCAAAGGCAAACACCATCATAATAATTGCTAGAAATGTCACTGTTTATCTCCGATTCCTTACAAGGTTATGCTACGGAAAAAAACAGGCTTTGCCCTATTCTTGTTTTTAGGAGAAGGCCTCAATTAAAAGTTGAGGCCGTTTTATATTTTTCTTCTAAAACATTACTAAAAATACTTTCAATCATCCAAACACGATACAAACTATTAAAGACATAGCTTTGCCCATCAATACGCAACTCTAAAACTGGTAAATCAGGCTGATGCTTATCTCTGCAAAATACATCATTTTGCGCCAGAATAGCTGGCACATCCTGTTCGGTTAACTGTTCAATTCCCAATTGCTGCTGTAATTCTTGGAAATGCTTTTTGAAAGATAAATCTTTGCCTTTTGTCCAAACAGCCTGCAAAATCGTAAAAACCGTATCGATTTGCTGATTTTCAGGTACGCTATAGAAAAGCTTTGCCATTTCAAGCGTACTTTCTTCTGTAGGACGGCAAAAAGGGGTAAAAGCGACATCTGTTCGTTTAGAAACACGGGTTGCCAAACTCCAGTCAAACCAATCTCGGCCTTGATAGCTTAAAGGGTAAACTTTTAATTGGATGTCATAATAATCGGCCAGCTCTTCCTTAATATAAGCAAGTAACAGCCAACTCATTGGATCTTCTAAGGCAATATATATATCGAGTTCAGGACGAAGTGTCTGAATTTCGGTAAGTGCCTCAGCGTCATTAATCAAATGTTCACGCCATTCGATATGATTAATTAAAAAGATCGGATTACCAGTCAGTAACTTTTGCTGTTTTAGACGACGGGTTAAACGTAATAAATCATCTACTGCATGATACTTACGTCCACCAAATTCAAAGTATGCCGCCGGTACAGGTTCATCCGTAAAAATACGTTCTGAAAAATGTTGAGGAAGCTGATGTTTAACTGCCATGGCATGAAGAGTACGCAGCTTTCCATATTGCTGCTGCCAAAGCATGTGAAAAATATCTTCTAGTAAATGTAAGAAATTCTGACCTTGTAATGGAGTTCTTTTTAATATGACAGCGGCTTGTTTTAAAGATTCTTGGCTTGGGATTTCTGGAAATTCATCAAAAGCAAAACGGTGTTGCTTGGCTAAAATTTTTGCATCATTCAGACAATAATTTTGCCACTCTTCATGTGACATACCATTTGGAGGTTCAGAAGCCGTATGGGAAATAATAATTTTTAAAGGCTTAAGTTCATCACTTAAAATCTCATCGAGCTGAGACAATTGCTGAACAGCCAAATAGCTATACACATCATCAAGTCGTAAATAAATACTTAAACCATTTTCCGTGGGTAACACCGCTTGACGAGAGGGTTTTTGGTAAAACCAACTCGATCGGATAGGGTCAAACCAACGGCGTAGCAGTGACATGAATAGTGCCTCTAAAAAATAAAATCCTAAGCTAGACCAAAAAACTGCTTTGATCGCAGTACAAAGTGCAGCAGAAGCTTAATATACAAAATACTGACGAGCTCTGCTTACGCAGAACAAATATCAAGTTATTGCACGTGTTCCTGCATCGGTGAAGATTTTATCATCATTTTATGACAAACCCATAGAATGACTTGCAACACCCTAATCTACAAGCCTATTTTTTTCATCAGACGAAAAAAATGCACCCTCAACAGATAATAATTCATCGTGTTGAAGAGTGCATAATTTCTACTCAATTATTAAAATTGAATATTTTATAGAACGCGTACAGCTCCTTTCGCCGCACTTGTTGTATGCATTGCATAAACTTTTAACGCTTTTGATACCTTACGTTTACGTTCTTCTTTCGGGTGCCAGCCTTTCGCCTCTTGAACTGTACGACGGTGCGCCATAGTCGCATCATCAACGTTCAAGTGAATGGTACGGTTTGGAATATCAATTTCAATGGTATCGCCATCTTCGACCAAACCAATGGCACCGCCTTCAGCAGCTTCTGGTGAAACATGTCCAATCGAAAGACCTGATGAACCACCAGAGAAACGACCATCTGTCACTAATGCACAGTCTTTTCCTAAACCTTTTGATTTAAGATAGCTGGTTGGATAAAGCATTTCTTGCATACCCGGGCCACCACGTGGACCTTCATAACGAATAACAACGACATCGCCAGCTTTAATATCATGACCCAAGATTGCATCTACAGCAGCATCTTGGCTCTCAAACACGCGCGCTGTACCAGTAAATTTTAAGATAGATTCATCTACACCCGCAGTTTTTACAATACAACCATCAAGAGCGATGTTGCCGTATAGCACAGCTAAACCACCATCTTTAGAAAATGCATGTTCTGCATTGCGGATAACGCCTTTTTCACGATCGCCATCTAAAGTTGCATAGTAACGATTTTGCGAGAACGCAACTTGAGTTGGTACACCACCCGGAGATGAGCGATAGAACTCATACACGTCTGCATCTTCAGTACGAATAATATCCCACTTATCTAAGGCATCTTTTAATGTTTTCTCATGTACGGTTGGTAGCGATACATCAAGTAAATTCGCACGATCAAGTTCACCTAAAATGGCCATGATGCCACCTGCACGGTGTACATCTTCCATATGAACATCTTGTTTTGCAGGCGCTACTTTAGATAATACAGGCACTCGACGTGATAGTTCGTCAATATCGTCCATAGTAAAGTCAACTTCCGCTTCACTTGCCGCAGCCAATAAGTGTAGAACGGTATTGGTTGATCCACCCATTGCAATATCAAGCGTCATGGCATTTTTAAATGCAGCCTTTGTTGCAATTGAACGAGGTAAAATGCTTGCATCTTCTTGTTCGTAATAGCGCTTAGCCAATTCAACAATAAGCTGACCTGCTTTTAAGAATAATTTTTTACGATTAGCATGTGTCGCGACAATCGAACCATTACCCGGTAAAGATAAACCTAACGCTTCGGTTAAACAGTTCATTGAGTTTGCAGTGAACATACCTGAACATGAACCACAGGTTGGACATGCTGAACGTTCAAATTCTTCAACTTCTTCGTCTGTATAACTTTCATCAGCTGCAACAACCATTGCATCAACAAGATCAATCGCTTTTTCATTACCGCGGAATTTGACCTTACCTGCTTCCATTGGTCCACCAGACACAAAAACCACAGGAATATTCAGGCGCATCGCAGCCATGAGCATTCCCGGAGTAATCTTGTCACAGTTAGAAATACAGACCATAGCATCAGCACAATGCGCATTCACCATGTACTCTACTGAATCAGCAATCAAATCACGTGATGGTAAAGAATAAAGCATGCCGTCATGCCCCATTGCGATCCCGTCGTCTACTGCGATCGTATTGAACTCTTTAGCAACACCACCTGATGCCTGAATTTCTGCTGCAACAAGCTGCCCTAGATCTTTAAGATGTACATGGCCCGGAACAAATTGAGTAAATGAATTGACCACCGCAATAATCGGTTTGCCGAAATCCTCATCTTTCATTCCTGTTGCACGCCATAAGCCACGTGCGCCAGCCATATTTCTTCCGTGTGTCGATGTTTTTGAACGATAGTCAGGCATTAGTGTTTCCAACAAGTTGTGCTTGAGCGAAATTTCTCCCACTCTGGCTGAATGATACTGATATAGCGTTAGATCAGTCGGAATATTGACTCATCATCATAATTTGATCATTCTCCATTCTATAGAAGCAAATAATATTCGGAAAGCCAAGAACAGTAATAGTCAGTCAATATTTAGCAAAACTTACATGAATAATTTTTTATTTTTTCATAACCTTTTTTTATCAATAAAAGTTTTTCAATAATTTTTTGTTCACTATTTAAAAACCAAATCTCTCAATAGCCATGAGTTTAGGGCTTCAAACGTTTTTCACGTATACTATCCACAAACTCTTTTTGGATTGCATTTGTGAAAATTATTTTTGCTGGCACCCCCGAATTTGCTGCAACAGCATTGGCGGCTTTATTAAAAACTTCCCATGAAATTATCGCAGTTTATACTCAACCAGATCGTAAAGCTGGTCGCGGACAAAAATTAACGCCATCTCCTGTAAAACAGCTTGCCCTTGAACATAATATTCCTGTTTATCAACCGCTTCACTTTAAAGCTTCAACTGAAGAAGGCTTGGCAGCGCAACAAGAACTCGCTGCTTTAGGTGCTGATGTGATGGTAGTTGCTGCCTATGGTTTGATTCTTCCACAAGCTGTGCTCGATACACCTAAATATGGTTGTTTAAACATTCACGGCTCATTATTACCACGCTGGCGCGGTGCAGCACCAATTCAGCGTGCAATCGCAACAGGTGATGATGAAACAGGCATTACCATTATGCAGATGGCTGCTGGTTTAGATACAGGCGATATGATGTATAAAACCTACTGCCCAATCACCGCCGAAGAGACCTCTGCCAGCTTGCATGACAAATTGGCTGTTCAAGGCGCAGAAGCGATTTGTGCAGTACTCGAGTCAGAAGCAACATTACAAAAATATTTGGCAGAACGTGAAGTTCAAGATGAAAGCCTAACTGTCTATGCACACAAGCTCGTGAAATCAGAAGCTCGTATTGACTGGTCAACTGATGCTATTCAACTTGACCGAAATATTCGTGCATTCAACCCTTGGCCTGTTGCCTTCGTTCAATTAGATGAAAATAATGCTCTGCGTATTTGGAGCTCAACAATTTCTAATCAAAACAAAGCGAATGTCCAAGCTGGTGAAATTATCGCGATTGATAAGCAAGGCGTACATGTTGCTTGTGGGCAAGATTCATTTATTTGTCTGACCAGTGTGCAATGGCCAGGCGGCAAAGCAATGAATGCCCAACAAATTGCCCAAACTCAAAAACTTCATGTAGGACAAATTCTGCCATGAGTCAGGTTTCATCAAATTCGTCACGATTTAACTTACGTGCTCAAGTCGTCCAGACGTTATTAAAAGTTCAGCAAGGCCAATCACTCGCCAGTATTTTAAATACACAGTTGAATCAAGTTGCAGAACGTGACCGTGCACTATTTCATGAACTTGTTTTGGGTACACTACGTCAATGGTTTGCGCTTAAATCAATTAGCCTACCTTTACTCAGCAAACCGTTAAACAATGAAACTGTTGAAACCTGTCTTTACGTCGGTCTTTATCAAGTTTTATGCACGCGTATTGCCGCCCATGCTGCCATATCTGAAACAGTAGACGCCACTAAACAACTTGGGTTCCCAGCACTCAGCGGTATTGTGAATGCAATTTTACGCCGAGCGACGCGTGAAACTGATGAATTTCAACAAGGTTTACAACAGGCGCATGGCTTACCAAGTTGGCTTTATAAGCGTGTGAAAAAAGATTGGGGTGAACAAACTGAATCTCTATGCCAATCATTAAAACAAGTCTCACCTTTAACCTTAAGGGTTAATCAACGCCACATTGGTCGAGATGCTTATTTAGTAAAATTACAAAATTCAGAAATTAAAGCACGTGCATGTATTTTATCTGAAGCAGGCATCATCCTTGAGCAATCTGTTCAAATTACCCAGCTACCTGGTTTTGAAGAGGGATGGTTTTCTGTACAAGACGAACACGCTCAGCTTTGTGCAGAATTATTACCAGATTTAAATAATAAAACAGTGATTGATGCCTGTGCAGCACCCGGTGGAAAAACAGCTCATTTACTCGAAAAGTTTAAACCGACTAAGCTCATTGCCATTGACCAAGATTCTAATCGTTTAGTCCGTGTGACTGAAAATTTAAACCGTTTAGCACTCGATCAAACTCATACTGAAATTTTGGCAGCAGATGCAACCCAATGGGTTCCCGCAGAGCCTGTAGATTGTATTGTGCTAGATGCACCATGTTCTGCAACAGGCGTTATTCGTCGTCATCCTGATATACGTTTATTGCGCCAATCTAGCGATATAGCTCAAACGATCGAACTGCAAAAGCAGATTTTGGAACATATGTGGAAACAGCTCAAAGCTGGCGGCACATTGCTCTACATTACGTGTTCAGTTTTAAAAGCTGAAAATGAACAACAGATGATAAATTTCTTTGCAGAACATACTGATGCGAAAGAAATCAAAATTGAAGCTGATTGGGGAATTGAGCAAACCCATGGTCGCCAATTACTGCCGCAAGCGCAGTCTGGTGATGGATTTTATTATTGTAAAATTCAAAAAATTGCATAAAAAAAAGCAGGCTTAAAGCCTGCTTTTTACTAGATCAGCATCAAAGCGTATGTTGATCTTTTACATCTTCTAAAACGTCATCTAACTCTTCAGGATGTTTCGACAAATGTAGAATGGATAAAATCAATCCACCCCATAAAAACACCATCGAAATCACCATCATCACGATTGCCGAAGTATTCATTATTTTATCCTCCTAGCGATCTTTCATTTTGCTTAACACGATTGCAACGACCGCACAGAAAATCACACTGCCCCAGCCGAATACACCTTGTAAGCTCATACTATAAGTATCATAGCCATTTTTGATCAAATTAAAAACAGTCATACAGAGCGTTGTTAATAAGATTAAAGAAGTGATGACAGTTAAAGTGAAATCCCATCCCTTACCAACTTGGATGGTTGAGATACGATTTATATGGTCACTAAGTTCTTTAAGAGCTGAACGTTTAAACCAAGCTACGCTAATAATTGATATTAATGCGCCACCAATAATCCCGATGTTATTAATAAAGTGATCGACAATATCAACCAGTTTAATCGCATTTACACTTGAGAATAGAATAATTGATACGAGTGCACTACCACCACCAATAATCGTTACAGCTTTTTTACGGCCCCATTTCAACTTATCTTGCATTGCTGCAATAGGCACTTCCAAAATACTGACCATCGAAGAAATACCTGCGACGAAAAGTGAAGAGAAGAATAAGAGACCAAATAAATCGGCGCCTGTACCTAAACTTGAAATAATTTTAGGGAATGCAATAAATGCCAATCCAATCCCGCCACTCACCACATCTTTAACTTCAGTACCAGCAGCATGTGCCATAAAACCTAGCGCTGCAAAAATACCAATACCCGCTAGAATCTCTGTTGATGCATTTGCAAAACCAACGATTAAGCCAGAACCCGTTAAATTAGTTTTTGGTTTCAAATATGATGCATACGTCACCATGATCCCGAAACCAACAGAGAGAGAGAAGAAGGTATGACCATAAGCGGCTAACCAAACTTTATAATCCATCATTGCAGACCAGTTTGGCGTAAAGAATGCATTCAAACCTTGAACAGCACCCGGTAAACGCAATGACTGGACTACCAAAATCGTGAATAGAACGAATAATAACGGCATGAAAATCTTATTAGATAATTCCACACCCTTTTTCACGCCACCATAAAGAATAATTAAAGTAAGTGCCCAAATTCCAACAATCGGCCAGAATAAATGACTTACAAACTGTAAATCAAAACCAGCCGCTTTTGAGGTTTGTAGGTAAGTATTAAAGAAGAAACCTTCTGGATCACTTCCCCACATTTGACCAATAGAGAAGTAAACGTAACTACCTGCCCACGTCAGGACGCTTGCATAATACAAACCGATGATGATACAGACACAAACCTGCCACCACCCTAAAGTTTCTCCGCCTTTAAATAAAGCACGATATGCTTTTGGAGGCGAACCAGTACTACGATGCCCTACCGCATAATCTAAAAATAGTAACGGTAAACCAGCAGTAATGAGTGCCAATAGATAGGGAATAAGAAACGCACCACCACCATTTTCATAAGCAACGTATGGAAAGCGCCAAATATTACCTAAGCCTACAGCCGAACCAACGGCTGCAATAATAAAACCAGATCGTGACGTCCAGTTTTCACGAGAATCTGTCATAAAACACCTAATGTTAAAAGATTGCTTATTTTTACTGCTATTGTTGATTGTTATTCCGCATGCAAAAAAAGAACCAAAAGAATACTTTTGTGTTTGTAGAAAATAAAAAGAACCTTTTGAGTATTTTTATTCCCTTAACAAACAAGCAAAAATAGAAAATTCTTCCTTAAAGATTTTTGTCCATTTTTTGCCCCTATGTAGCTGAACAATACCTGTTTTTATTTCTTTTTACTGTAATTTCCATCAGAAATTTTACGAATTTTCCAAGTTTTTTTCACAATTGGTTATTTTTCAGCTTATCTTTACGTCCTGAAGCTTAGGGTCAGACATTACTGTTCAATGATATTTTATTCCAATTGATTGAAAGAGCTCTTCAATTACTCGACTTATCCAGTAATTTATTCTTAACTCTTCAGTTTTCAATTAGGATTTAAATGTCACCTTACTGTTAGATGACAAAATTTATACTAAAATTTTTATAGGCTTAGTGTCATCAAAATTAATAAATAAATATTAGTTATTTGAAATACATGGATTTTTATTCAGTCTCAAAAAATCTTATAGATATATACTCGATAGGCTTATTTTTTATCAATGCATCTGTAGCAAGATGTCTATATCATGCGCTCGAAGATTTCTTTTATTCGGATGTTAAAATGAAAATATTAAAAATGTCTTTATTAACGCTCGGGATGGGCTTAAGTGGCTTTGCTCAAGCAGACTTTGTTGGAGTTAAAGGAGAAGTAGGCTACTGGTTTTATGATGGTAAAGCTAATATGTCTTCTCAATTCCCTGATGATCAGGATCTAGATCAAAAAGGTAGTGCTCAACTCTCATTGTCAGTAGAACACCCAATCCCATTTATTCCAAATGCAAAAATTCGTTATGTAAATTTAGATACTCAAACTAAATCAGAAACTTTAGGTCAAGCTAACTATAAAGTTGATTTAGATCATAGCGATTTTATACTCTATTACGAATTACTAGATAATATTGTGAGTGTAGATGCCGGACTTGGTGCAACTGTACTAAATGGTGATATCACTGCGTATACAGGTAAGCGCGTGGATATTGATAAAACATATCCTATTGCTTATTTATCAGGCGAAGTAAAACTTCCATTTACAGGTTTAAGTGCTAAAGGTGAAGCAACCTATACAAACTTTGACGATGCACGAATTACAGATGCACTAGCAGAAGTAAAATATAAGTTTGCAGATAACCTATTAATTGATCTTGGTTTAACAGCAGGCTATCGCATACTCAATATCGATTTAGATGACTACGATAACAATGACCTTAAATTTGAATTTAAAGGTCCCTATGTTGGTTTAGAAGCACATTTCTAAATCAGAATGAGCTCAAAATTTCCCTCATATAATAAAAAAGAACTCTATTAAGAGTTCTTTTTTATTCAATCATACTCACATATCTGGGATATTCTTGAATTCTCTGACACCATGCTTGAATATTTGGGTATAACTTTAAATCGAAGCCACCTTCATCAGCCACATGTGTATAAGCATATAGCGCAATATCAGCAATGGTGAGTTGTGGTCCTGTAAGATAGTCGTGCTCTGCTAATACTTTATCCATAATAGATAATGCTTTATGCCCTTTTGGCTGTAAATTATAATATTCGGTTCTTCTATCTTCTGGTAAACCTAAGTATTTATTAATAAAACGTGCAACTGCAATAAAAGGTTCATGGCTATATTGTTCAAAGAACATCCACTGGTACATTTTCGCCTTAATATAAGGGTCTATGGGAATGAATTTTGTTCCCTCAGCTAAGTAACCTAAAATAGCATTAGATTCACTTAAAACACGTCCATCTTCCAGAACTAATACAGGTATTTTCCCATTAGGGTTTAGGGATAAAAACTCTTGGGTTTGAGTATCTTTTTTTAAAATATCAATATGAATCCACCTATGATTAATATTTAATAAGGAAAGTAAAAGTTTGATTTTATAGCAATTACCCGAACCCACATCACCATAGATTTTCATATGTGCTTCTCTCTTATTATTTATGCTTAAATAGACAATTTTTTATTATTTATAGCACAGCTCTCTCATAGAGTTCTTTTTTATTGCATTGATTCTTTAATTTTTTACATTAATTTAGTCATAAAAAAACACCCTCAACTATTAA
>Ga0065703_1000091_pt1 | contig 69091 bp, 60 predicted proteins | sample SwiRhicommunBV21_FD_59090 | JGI IMG/M metagenome (GOLD analysis project Ga0065703, IMG submission 59090) | Switchgrass rhizosphere microbial communities from Buena Vista Grasslands Wildlife Area, Michigan, USA - BV2.1 v1 | ecosystem: Host-associated > Plants > Roots > Rhizosphere > Soil ...
AAATATCGGCTCTTTTACACTATGCAGATTTTGCCCGTGGGCTTGCTCCAATTTGCCAGACAAAAGGCAAATCAGTACGGTTCACTTCCCAATCACCAATCACTTTTTCTTTATAGATAAGTGGATTATGTGAAGACACTGTTCGCGCATTACGCCAGAAACGGTCGAGTTGCTTCACCTGACTACTTGCCGATGCGCCTAAAGCATTAAATAACTGGCTGGTTAAATCCAGTACCAAATTAGAAATCACCACCTGTCCTTGCGCCGATTCAAGCTCAGCATCTACATTAAACTGATGTTCTTTTACCTCTAACTCACTAAAGTGACTTTCATAAGCCTTTTGTAATGCCTCTGCCGTTTTTAAGGTAATTGCCTGACTTGCGTAGGCTTGAGCAGAGGCTTTACCCACCACTTGTAAAACTTGTGGATCGTGACGAACCAGATCACCATTACCATGACTAAAAATACGTTTTCGCTCACGAATTTCTTGGCTAAAAGTTTCTACAGCTGCCTGTGCAATCCCGGTTAAGGTTGCAAGGTGTACGACCTGATAAAAAGCGGTTTGATATTTAAAACGCTGATCAAATGGAATGAGGTGTGAAGCTGGCAAATGAACCTGATGTACTTTTAAGGTGCCACTGCCCGTTGTTTTTTGACCAAAACCATCCCAATCATCAATCACACTTACCCCTGTTTCATGGCGATAAATAGCAGCAATTACATGGCGGTCATTCACTTCATCATAAGCAAATAGGTCTATCCAGTCTGCAAAGATACTTCCAGTTGAATAGTACTTTTCACCATTCACCACCAAGTTGCCCGAAGCATCTTTGGTAACTCGTGTAACGACGTCACCTATCTGTACATTTCCAACTTCGGTCCATGCGTTCCCGACCAAATCACCTTGTACAAAACGCTGAAACCAAACCTCCTGCGAATGCTCTTTATGGGCAACTAAACGGTCTTCAACAAAAGCGAAGTGTCCACGCAAAGCTTGCACAATATTCGAGTCTGCTTGCGCCAATTCTGCTAAAAGCTGGAAAAGTTGCGGTAATGACACCCCATCTCCACCATACTTAACAGGTACACGTACCGCACCTAATTTGAGTTCTTTTAACCACTGAATCGGTTCAAAAGGTAAGATTCGTTCTTTTTCTCGTTGAATTGCACCTTGAGCAATTTTTTCAAAAACTGGACGAAATCTACTGGCTACCTTTTCATAATCAACGCCGACAGACAGTTCTTCTAATTCAATTTGGGTAATCGTCATCTTTATTCTCCTAATCTTATTTTTTCTTCAATTTAACTCCATGCATGACGGGGCGGATGGACGCCATTGAGGTAATAATTACCGACAATGTGATATTTCCAGCGCACCGGATCATGCAAGGTATGGGTACGTGCATTACGCCAATGGCGATCCAGATTAAGCTCAGACAAAGTGGAACGCGTTCCCGACAATTCAAAAAGCTTATTCGCTGCTAAAATCGCAACTTCTGTGGTGAGTACTTTTGCTTCGGCAACCAATAAGGTGGCTTGGTTTACATGTTCTTCAGTCGTGTCAGCAATTGCCTGATCAATCGCATCGCCTGCCAAATCCAATACGGCTTCTGCTGCACGCAGTTTTATTTTTAAATCACCAATGTTCGCAATCGTATATGGATCATCGCTCGCTTTTTCCAAACCTGAATCGACCCATGCACGACTATGATTTTTGACATAGTGAATTGTTTCTTCAATTGCACCACGTGCAATACCTGCATCGACAGCAGCTTGAATAAACTGTGAAATTGCTCCCGCTGGTGTTGGTCGCTCGAAAGCCTGATAAATCGGAACTAAGTATTCTTCACGTACAGGAACCTGATTAAGTTCAACAGTGCCACTGGCCGTAGTTCTTTGCCCAAAACCAGACCAGTCATTAATAATATTCACCCCTGAAGTTTCCCGAGGAACTAGCGCTGCATAAGGCTGCCCCTGTTCATTCACCGCGACCAATCGGAATCCAATGTGCTAGTAAGGCACCAGTTGCAAAGAATTTCTTGCCATTAATTTCATAACCGTGCTCGGTCTTTCGTAATGTTGTAGTGAGGTCTGCTAACCGTTTTGCTGTGTTTTTCCGAAAAGGCATTTCCAAAACGAATACCTCTCAACACTAAATTAAAGAAGAACTGTTGTTGTTCTGGGCCTGCATCAAGACGTAAATGTTCAATAAAAGCCAAATGATTTTGAGGAAGCTGCGCAAGAGATGGGTCAACACTCGCAATGGTTTTTATGACCTCAGCCAAGGTTCGATATTTGACTTGTGCACCACCAAACTGCTTAGGAACTGTAATGGCCCATAAGCCACTTTGTGAGAACTGTTGAATTTCATTTAAGGGTAAACGGCGCTCTCTGTCTCGCTCTGATGCCTCTTGTGCAAACTCTTGGGCAAGTTGTTTTGCAATCTGAATTGCCTCTTCATCAGAACGAATAATATGCGCATCTTTCGACTGCTCAAATACAGATAAGGGAACCGCTTGAGATCGTCCATGGGCCGAATTTAAACTTGTCATAGCTTTTGTTATCTCTATATTTATTTAACCTGTCATTCACATTAGCACTAAAAAAATAGAGACTTTATAGATATTAAAGCTTTGTTTATGAAATGGATTTTCACAAGCTTTTCATATTTTTTACTATAAAAATAACATTTTGTTTTTCGAAAATTTTCTTACATGAGATAAACAATTTCGTATAGGCTTTTTAAGCTTTGTCACCTATGATCAAAACTAAGCAATATTATGTTGTAGTCAATGAGGTATCGAAGATATGGCAAAGAATGCAAGTTCACCAGGCAAACGTTTTATGAAACTTGCAGGAATGACCGCGAGCATTGCAACGAAAACCGTTTCTAACTCGATTCGAAACTTGACAGCAGATGAAGAGCAAAAGCTGGCTTCAAAAACCAAATTATTTCAGGATATTGGTTTGCAAATTGCCGACACCTTAGGAGAAATGAAAGGTGCCGTCATGAAAGTCGGGCAAATTGCTTCGCAATATAAAGATATCTTCCCACCCGAAGTCGCTAAAGCAATTTCAAAGTTACAACGCCAAGCCCCAGCCATGCCTTTTGCCGCGATTCAACAGCAAATTGAACGAGAGCTTGGAAAACCGCTTAATGTGGCTTTTAAATCTTTTGATAGTGAACCTTTTGCTGCTGCATCGATTGGGCAAGTTCACAAAGCTACTCTGCCTAGTGGCGAACAAGTCGTGGTTAAAGTGCAATATCCGGGTGTTGATGAAGCCTGTGAAAGTGACTTAAAACAAGTACGTTTAGCCCTTCGCTTAATGGGTGTACTTAAAATTGATAAAAAGTTGCAGGATCAGCTTTTTGCAGAAATTCAGGATAGCCTATCAGCAGAACTCAATTATGAAATTGAAGCTCAAAATCTTGAGGTCTTTAAAACATTCCATAGTCAGTTAGATGACAAAATTATCATTCCAACTGTTTATAAAGATTACTCTTCAAGACGTATTTTGACCCTAAGCCTCGAACAAGGTGACAGCATTGAAACTGCAAGTTCTTGGCCGCTCGAAATTCGAAATACAATTGGAAACCGCCTAATACGTGCTTTAGGTCAGGAAATGTTCTTTTTAAAACGTTTTCACTGTGACCCTCACCCTGGAAATTTCGCTTTCCGCCAAGACGGTAGTGTAATTATTTATGACTATGGCAGTGTTAAAACACTTTCAAATGAAATCGTTCAGCACTTCAAGCGTTTAGTGAATGCAGCTCGCCATGAAAATATTGATCTGATTGAAACAGAGCTACTCGAACTACACTCCCTTGCTGAAAAAGGCAAGTTCCCAAGTGATCTGTATAAGCTATGGATTGAAGTGTTATTACGCCCGCTTAATACCACTTATGATTTTGCCGAGAACTCATCACATCATGATGGCATGTTGCTTGTGAAAAAATCTTTGAAGTATTGGGATGTCTTTAAACCTTCACCAGATACGCTGATGGTCAATAGAACCATTTCAGGACACTACTGGAACCTGATTCACTTAAAAGTACATGACAATCTCAGTGATTTATTTGAAGAACTGGTCCCGCCATCTAGCTAATTAAATTTTAAGTCAGTGTAACCTTTAGAGGGGTACATTGACTTTTTAATTGTTATGTTATAACATTTCTTTAATCAAAAATAATTTAGGACAATCTCTCATGCGTAAAGATATTCATCCTGCTTATCAACAAGTGTTATTTCATGATACCAATGCAGATGTGTACTTCTTAATTGGTAGTACTCTCCAGACGAAACAAACTAAAGAATATCAAGGACAAGTCTATCCTTATGTCACCCTTGATATTTCAAGTGCATCACCACCCTTTCTACACGAGGTGAAGTACGTCAAGACAAGTAACGAAGGCCGTGTTGCAACCTTTAATAAACGTTTCGCTCGCTTTAATCGTAAGAGTTAATCTTACGTTAAGGTTTGATCAATACACTTAAATCATTGGAAGCCTAAGACTATCTCCTCCACTTAGGCTTCTTTTTTTATGTCCGTTTTTTCGATCTTTTTATGTTGTGTATAAAAGAGAACTTATCCACAACTTATTTAAAAACTATCCTTATTTTTTTCCACAACTCATCAATTTTTTGTATTCGCCAAGCTTTCAAAGCTTCTATTCGATGCTATGCTTAAACCCTCATTTGATAGGAAGTTTAAGATAATGGCACAAGAGTTACTTGCCCAATTACAAGCAGGCACAGCAAAATTTTCAGATGTTTTAGCTCATATTGAAACACGCTACCAACATACTCCAACAGCTTTTCAAAATGGCGCACAGCATAACGCTGCTACTGAAAATCAAGGCAGTGCAAAAGTTTTCTCTTTTGCCAAATTACAAGATTTAGACCAAGCACAAACTTTAAGTTTATTTGCAGAACACTATGCATCTGTATTGGCTACACCAGAGGGAACTGACCATCAAAATATTCGTCAGTTTATGCAAAATGGTTGGGATGGTGTGAAGTTTGAAGGTCAGGCTTTAGCTGAAAAATAATAAATGCTAGTAGGTAATCCCTCAAATCATAGGATTGTCACAACAGAGTTTTTTCAGTTAGATTTTATACCTAGATTAGCCTTCGGCTCGACCTACTTTTCTTTTGGGAAAAGTAGGCAAAACCATTTTCATCAACAGAACCTGTTATCTGTTTGCACTTATCCAATATTTTGCAAAAACAATATATCTCTGATTTTAGTCAGGCTGTTGATGACTTTAACGCGTATCAAATCAAAGAATAAATCAGATAATTTTCTTTTTATAATTTAAATAATAATTAGTCATCTACTATCGTGACAAGCGGCATGGATGCCGCTGTTTTGCTGTGCTACATGGATGTATCATCAGCGAAACAAAAGATTTTTGCTTACTTTTGATCTTTCAAAAGTAAGGTATGCCTATACAAATGATGCTGGAGAACATCGTAAAACGGAGGCCGTGCAGTATCTCGCTCCTTAAACATCTGAATAATCAGTGGCCTGCTACCCAATAATAAGTCGCTAACCCCAAACACGTAAAAATTAACGACCCAATTAAATGAATAGAAATCCCCAGCATCGCCATTCCCAATTTACCACTTTGCAACAAAGTGACGATTTCAATCGAGAATGTTGAAAAAGTGGTTAAAGCACCACAAAAACCAGTAATCACAAAAAGTTTATAGTTTGGACTTAAGTCACTATGAGCAAAGTACGCAATCGCAAAACCAATAATAAACCCACCCACTAAATTAACAGTGACGGTACCTAGTGGAATTTGCGGATAGATCGGATTGAGTTTTAAGCCTAGAAACCAACGTAACCACGCCCCTAGAACGGAACCTAAGGCAATTGAAATTAGAGAGTAATACATAAGACCACCCCTTTAGATAGACGCTAAAAGAGTAAAAAAACATGAAGGTAAATGTGACATGGCGTACTCCAAAAATAAGCAAAGTACGCAATAACCTACGTACCCAGCGATATAAATACATGAGGGTAACGTAGGCATCATTAGCCAATACGGCGGTTTTTCAAGGGAAGAATGCCATCTCCCTATTTTGATTATATTAGTCCATCTAAAAGTTGATTGAAATATACTTTTTTAATTATGGACGTTCAGCATATTGCGGCAAATCATCCAGAATACAATCCCACTCTGCTTTTGAAGCAGCAAAAAGATGTAATGTCGGTTTTTGATCTAATAATGTATCCAAAGTACCAATTCTTAAACGATAGAGTTCAGGCTGTCCATCACGCGAGCTAATCAAAGGTGAACCACATTCACTACAGAACCAACGATACACACCTTCCACAGCAAATTTTTTGACTAATTCTTCGCCTTGGGTAATTTTAAAATCTGCACTTTTAACAGGAGCATTCGTGGCAAATGCTGTTCCATTGGCTTTTCGGCATCGTTGGCAGTGGCACTGAATAATATCTCCGATATCGCCTTTAATTTCATAGCGAATACCTTGGCATAAACAACTTCCCTGATAGACTGGTGATGCTTGAGACATGTGAGCGCAACTCCTATTATTATTGATCGCTCAAAAATAACACTTTTCACCTATCAAACATAGCGCCAAATGAAGCACTTATCGCTCCAAGAATGAATGCACACCCTCTCCCGCGGCTCGCCCTGTGGCAAAGCATGCTGTAAGCAAATAACCACCTGTAGGTGCATCCCAATCCAGCATTTCACCACAGCAAAACACCCCTGATACTTCTTTGAGATTTAAACTTTCGGACAGTGCTTCTTGCTTAATGCCTCCCGCACAACTAATCGCTTCTTCGATAGGTCTAAAGCCCTCTAACTTGATTTGAAGCGCTTTGATTTGCTGAGCCATGGCATCTGGTTGGTTCCATAGCGCTTTATCAACGACTTCTCGGATTAAGTTAATTTTGGCTGTATCTAATCCTGCTTTACGCCAGATATTAGTCAGAGATTGTTTCTTACCACCCTGTAATTTTTTAACTAACTGTGACAACTCTACATCAGGCAATAAATCTAAAAATAGACTTAAGCTTTGTCCTTGTTTTTGCTGTTCTCGTAAGGTACGTCCGAGTTTATAAATAACCCCACTTTCTAAACCATAGTGAGTAATTACAATATCGCCATGTGTAATTTGGCTAGGATCGACCCATGCATGGACACGTTTTAAGGGCTCACCAAAACAACTTTCCATAAAAGTAGACCAAACATGCAAGACCCCTGCATTGCTTGGCTGAAAAGGCTCAATACTAGATTGATGAATCCATTGCTGCCATGCACCATCACTACCTAACTGTGACCACGACACAGCCCCACATGCCAATACCACAGCATCATATTGCTGGGTAAAAGTTTCAGTGTTTTGATTATTCTGATTTTTCAAAGTCACTGTTGTACCTTGTAAATCAATACAACGGTGACGATAAAAGAATTTAACCTGCTGTTCTGCCAAACGTTTTAGCCAAGCACGTAATAGAGGTGCTGCTTTCATTTCGACAGGAAAAATACGACCAGAGCTACCCACATAAGACTCAATTCCAAGACTTTTCATCCAGTCTTGAATCCAGACGGCGTCCCACTTTTCAATCCAAGGTTTTAGCCATTCTGAACGGTCGTAACGCTCAATAAACTGTGCTAATGGTTCAGCGTGTGAAATATTTAACCCAGTTTTACCCGCCATAAGAAACTTACGCGCAGCTGAAGGCTTTTGTTCATAAACATCAATATCATAAGCATATTGGCTTAATACTTCAGCAGCCATAAGACCCGCTGGGCCTGCCCCAATAATAGCAACCCGCTTATTTGCCATGGGTCTGCCCTTGCAGCGGCGCAAAATCATCAAAACGTGTACTGTAGCCTTCAGGCTTGGTCATAATGAGTTGCTGACAAAGCTCTCCACGTTCCAAATACTTAATTTCAAAATGAGTACGTGCAGAGATTTGAGCAATTTTTTCTTTCTGATAAGGCAGCTTCCACACATGAATTAACTGCTGCTCTGCTTCTTCAATATATTCAGGAATATTACTTGCCAATGTAATGGTTCCACCTGTTTGCAAGCGTGAGATTAAGAACTCAAAAAATGGCATATTCAACCAGCGCTGGGCGGGATTATGTGGTTCTGGGTTTGGATAGAGTATAAAGAAATGTTCAACTTGAGCAGGGTGTAAAGCGTGTACAACCCAAGGTAAAGCATCTGCATGTACAGGTACCAAATTATCTCTTGGTTCCAAACCATGCTGTTTTTGCATTGCCAAGAATTTTTCTCGAGTTCGTTCAATTGCATATAACGTATGCTGTGGCTGTTGGCCGGTAAAGAGCAAAGCATGTTTACCCTTGCCAGCACCAATTTCAACACAAATCGGTGTATTTTCAATTGGGGTAAAATCACGAGGCGCTTGCATACGTTGTGCTTGAAATTGACGAATCGGCATAATCACATCAAACTAAATAAAAATCGGCATAAGTCTAACAACTCACCTGACTTTTGCCTAATCTATTTCTCTTCACTTTGAGGATATCGCTATATGCCACGTACATTTCCCTGCCCACGTTGTGGTGGACCAAGTGTTTGGGAAGGTAATGAGTTTCGTCCGTTTTGCTCAGAACGCTGTAAATTAATTGATTTAGGCGCTTGGGCAAACGATGAATATAAATTGCCTACCCAAGATGCTCCTCAGCAAAACAAGGGTAGTCAAAATGAAGATGATTATGAGGATTAACCTGCTTTACCAGCGACAAACGGGTTAAATTGTTTTTCATAGCCAATGGTACTCATCGGACCATGTCCAGAAATAAACTGAGTATCATCTGGCAAACTAAAACATTCACGTTTAATCGATTCAATTAACTGATCATGATTGCCACGCGGGAAGTCTGTTCGTCCAATCGAACCTTTAAATAGAACATCGCCCGTCCAAAGTAAGCCATGATTTTTATTATAGAAAACAACATGTCCAGGTGTATGCCCCGGTGCAAAGCGCACCTCAAACTCATCTTCACCCAGTTTTAGCACTTCGCCACCTTCAAGCCATTGATCGACTTTAACAGGCTGCGGAATTGGGAAGCCATACCGTGCTGATACTTCCTGAATCATGTCTAACCAGAACTGATCTTCTTTATGTGGACCAATAACTGGAACGCTCCATTCTTTAGCAAGCTCACCCACCGCTCCTGCATGATCTAAATGCCCATGAGTCAGCCACAGGGCCTTCACTTTTAAACCTAAGGCTTCTACTTCTTTTTTCAAAACAGCAGCGTCACCACCAGCATCAATCAAAACTGCTTCTTTCGTTTCACTGTCCCAAACAAGGGAACAATTTTGGGCAAATGCAGTAACGGGAACAATTTTGACTTGCAACATAAAAACCTCTGGCTAAAACACAATTAACGGTGGGCTAAGGTATGGGTAAGGGCATCAAGATTAGCCTGAACTAAACCTGCAAGCAAATCAATATGAGCCTGATCGCTATTTAAAGCTGGAATATAAGCATAGCTACCACCACCTGCTTGTTGAAATAGTTCAGCATTTTGAATCGCTAATTCTTCAAGCGTTTCTAGACAATCGGCAGAAAAAGCTGGACTTAACACCTGAACGGACTTAACGCCGTGCTTCGCCCAATCTTGTAAAAGCTGATCGGTATAAGGTTTCACCCATTCTTGTTTTCCAAAACGTGACTGGAAGCTAATTGCCCATTCATCATCTTTTAAATGTAAGGCTTCGGCCACCAGCTTTGCTGTGATGCGACAACGGTCTGCGTAAGGGTCACCTTTGTCTGCATATGGCTGTGGAATACCATGAAATGACATCAGCAGTTTTTCAGGCTTACCATGCTGCTCTTGGTAGGCTAAAACACTCTCTGCCAATGCCTGAATAAACATTGGATGCTGATGATAGTCTTTAATAATCGTCAGCCCCGGCAAATTCCGCTGTTTAGGAATCCATTTGGCAAACGCGTCGTATAACGGCGCTGTAGATGTTGCGGAATACTGAGGAAACAAAGGTAATAAAATGACATGTTCTTGCGGATTAGTTGCTAGTTTTTCTAAAACTGCATCAATCCCCGGATTTCCATAAGTCATTGCAGGTAAAACAGTTAAATCAAACTGTTTATTTTCACGCTCTAAATAAGCCTGCACACGTTGAGTTTGCTCAAACACAATTTCACGCATTGGCGAATCTGCGGACCACACCAAAGCATAGGCATGCGCCACTCTTTTCGGGCGAAAAGGCAAAACAAACAGATTTAAAATTATCCACCAGATCAGTTTCGGTATTTCAATCACGCGTGAATCAGATAAAAACTGTTTTAAAAAACGGCGCACCGCAGGCACAGTCGCCTCATCTGGTGTGCCTAAATTCGCTAAAATGACAGTAACTTTCGGTTTTTGTTCAAACGACATGTGTAAATGCCTTTCAGTTCATCTTATGACACTAATGTAACAGTTTTCATTGTCATATATAAATTGAATCGCTCTAAGCTTTTAATCGAACGCCCCGATGATTCCATTTATAGCTCAGCAATATCTTTTGAGCTTTAGTGGTTAGTTTCCATAAGCCATATGATTGTTCAGTTTGAGTTGGAACAATCCAGCCTTGTGATTGCATTTGATTTTTAATTCGGAACAGTGCCTTGTGATTAATCTGTGCACAGGCCACCGCATGTGCTCGTGGTAATTCCTGACGAGCATCCTCTAAGCCAGCCTGATTTAAATATTCATTCAGACAAGCTGCAAAATTCTCTTCTGGCATCGCTGTTTCAAAGCGCTTTGCCAGCACGCTTAACAACTGAGACCAAGTCATTTGTCGTTGACGTTTAAGCTCTTTAAAGTTGCCATCCTGAAATGCTTGAATCTGATATTCAAATGCAAAAATATCTTGCGGTGCAACTTCGTTTAACTGTGTAGATGGCTCGGTTAGTCGCTGTTCTAACTGCAAAATTTTATTTCTTAACAGCCTAATTTCATCTTGTAACTGTTGAGCTTGATGTGCAGGAACCCAGCCTCCCCCCCCATACTGCTCAATCATTAAAGGGATATTTAAACGAACAGCCAACTCCAGTTCACGTGGAGTTTTAAAGTAAAAAATATGCTCTGCTTCGTGTAATAACTTTTTTCTAAATGCGAGAAATTTATCTTTAAGTTGTGGATGTGTTTCTTGTAAATCTATTTCACGGTTTTCAGGCTGTTCATGCATGAAAACAATAATCGGTTTCGCCTGACTTAACGCATATTCATATTCTAAAGACAGATAACTCACACCAGAAATCGCTTGTTCTCCATACTGGCTGCCTAAAAGTAGGATTACATAATCACATTCATCAATCTGTCGACGTGCAAGTGTGGTGGTTAAGGGTGTTCGATGCTCTAATCCCCAAGCAAAGAAACCCATCCCCACCAAGGTTTGAGACAAAACCATTCGCTCTGGCTGCATATCGCGGCCAGACGTTGAAATAAAAATCTGATAGCGTGTATCGAGCATAACAATACCCTTTCGCCCCATGACCTGTACTTGACTTAATATCAGCCAAGATCATGAACCGCCCCAAATAAAATAATAAATCTAAAAAACACTACTTTCTAAACGATGAAAAAAACTAGTTCAGATTATGAAGTGTCCAAGTTAACTCTTGTGGAATCATATGTTGTAAAACAGGTTGTAGTGCCTCAGCATTATTTCCGCTGACATAACATTCAATACGTGCAACATTCTGACCTATTTGGTCACATAATAACGCATTTTTTATTAAAATACGGGCTGTTTGTCGGGCTACTGCTAATCCCGAATCAACCAGTGTGAATTGGTTATCAAAAAGATGATGAATTGCTTCATTTAAGAAAGGATAATGCGTACAACCGAGCACTAAATAGTCTGCACCTTGCTCAGCGGCAGGCTGTAAAACCTCTTTTAATGCATTTAAACATGCCTCCCCCATTTGCTGCCCTGCTTCCACACAAGGAACAAGTTCGAGATTGGTTAAAGTCATCACTTTAACACCTGCTGGAACAGCAAACTTTTCAACGACATCTTTAATGAGCTGTCCTCGAAAAGTAGCAGGTGTCGCCAACACGGCAACCACTTTAGAGCGTGTTTGCAATACGGCAGGTTTTAATGCTGGAACTAACCCAACAATTGGAAAGTGTTCACCATAATGCTCGCGTAAATGGTCAAGACTAAATGCTGAAGCGGTATTGCATGCTACAACCGCAATTTTGCAACCCTGACGGTATAGCCAATCGACGGCCCGAGCCGTGAGCTCTCTAATTTCTTCATCAGAACGTGGGCCATAAGGAACGTAGGCAGTATCGGCATAATATACAATACGTTCGTTTGGCAAATATCTGGCAATTTCTGCTGCAACTGACATTCCTCCAATTCCCGAATCAAAAATACCAATTGGAGCATCAGCAGATGCGTTAGGCATAGGTTCTAGATCGGTAAATAGAGGTTGTATGGCTGTCATGGCTGTACTGAAGTGTCGGAAATTTTCACTTCCTAAAGCTTAAACCTCAAGTGCCTAATTGCAAGAGCAAATTACCACTTTTTAACTCTAAAATGGTTTCACCATTATCATTTTCAATCAGTGTTCCATAGTTCACTAAATGATAAAAAGACTGACGTTGAATAAGGGCGTTAATTCCAAAACGCACATGCACATAAGGACGCAATTCCCCGTCATATTCACGCATAAAAATTGGATGTTCAGCATCGACCAAAATCACATCTTGATTCGTCGTAGTCAGTTGTAAAAACTGATCACCTGAAATTTCAACTTGATCTACCTGATTGACTAATAAAGGTTCATCTTCGACCTCAATTTCAATTTGTTCTACGGGGGTTTTCAGGTAGAATTTACCCTCTTCTTTCCATAGGACTTTGGTAAATAGATCTAATAGGGCTTGGCGCTTAATCAATTGACCTTCGTGCCACCATTCTCCATTGGCTTTAACCGTCAAATCCATTTTGCCGCAATGCTTTGGATGCCACTGCTCTAAAGGTGGAATTGACCTTTTGTGACTTTGCTGTACACCTTTTAAGTATTGTGCAATGTTCATTAAGTTTTTATCATCAGATAACGGTATTTTTCCCATATCCGATGGGGAATTATTTTGATTTACCATAGTTTATGCCTTGCTGACGAAAAAATATGAAGACTCAGCCAATTGGCTAGATCATGGTTTAAAACTATACTAGCCAAAACGATAAAAGGCACAATAGCATATTTGCGCCTATGGATTAAAACACTCACGGCAGCACCGAATTTCTGAATATGACGGTTGCCACCTTTAAGTATTGAGGAGTCCTACATGGAACACATCGAACGTGAATCGATGGAGTTTGACGTTGTCATCGTAGGTGCAGGACCTGCAGGTCTATCTGCTGCGATTAAGATCCGTCAATTAGCGATTGAAAATAACTTACCCGATCTTTCTGTTTGTGTAGTTGAAAAAGGCTCTGAAGTAGGTGCGCATATCTTGTCTGGTGCTGTGCTTGAGCCACGTGCCATCAACGAACTTTTCCCGAACTGGAAGGAAGAAGGTGCGCCTTTAAACGTACCTGTAACTGAAGACAAAACTTTCTTCTTGTTATCAGATACCACATCTAAAGAAGTGCCTCACTGGATGGTTCCTAAAACCATGCATAACGATGGCAACTATGTTATCTCTTTAGGTAACGTGGTTCGCTGGTTAGGCCAAAAAGCTGAAGAATTAGAAGTATCTATCTTCCCTGGCTTTGCTGCATCTGAAGTGCTTTACCACGAAGACGGTACTGTAAAAGGTATTCAAACTGGTGACATGGGTATTGGTAAAGATGGCGAACCAACGCATAACTTTACTCCGGGCTATGAACTTCACGCGAAATATACCCTCTTTGCTGAAGGTTGCCGTGGCCACTTAGGTAAACGCCTGATTGCAAAATATAACCTCGATAAAAATGTTGATCCTCAGCACTACGGTATCGGGATTAAAGAGCTTTGGGAAATCGACCCTGCAAAACATAAACCGGGCTTAGTCATGCACGGTGCAGGCTGGCCATTGGCTGAAACAGCTTCTTCTGGTGGCTGGTGGTTATACCACGCTGAAAATAACCAAGTAACTTTGGGTATGATTGTGGACTTGTCTTATGAAAATCCACACATGTATCCATTTATGGAAATGCAGCGCTGGAAAACTCATCCACTCATTAAACAATATTTAGAAGGTGGTAAACGTATTTCTTACGGCGCACGTGCCGTAGTGAAAGGCGGTTTCAACTCGTTACCTAAATTGACTTTCCCAGGCGGTTGCTTGATTGGTGATGATGCAGGTTTCTTAAACTTTGCAAAAATCAAAGGTTCGCACACTGCCATGAAATCAGGCATGTTATGTGGTGAGGCTGTATTTGAAGCCATTGCTGCCGGTGTAGAAAAAGGCGGTGACCTTGCCATTGCACGTGTTACTGAAGGCGAAGATTTATTCACTAAAGAATTAACTTCATACACTGACAAATTTAACAACAGCTGGTTAAAAGAAGAGCTTTACAACTCTCGTAACTTTGGTCCAGCAATGCATAAATTTGGTCAGTGGATTGGTGGTGCATTTAACTTTATCGACCAGAATGTCTTTAAAGTTCCATTTACTTTGCATGACTTGAAACAAGACTTTGCTGCATTGAAAACGGTTGATGCAACCAGCTTCAAGCCAAACTATCCAAAACCGGATGGCAAGTTGACTTTTGACCGCTTATCTTCTGTGTTTATTTCAAACACGGTTCATGAAGAAAACCAGCCAGCTCACTTGAAGTTGACTGATGCTTCAATTCCAGTGAATGTAAACTTACCGAAATGGGATGAGCCTGCACAGCGCTACTGCCCAGCTGGTGTTTACGAAATCATGGAAGATAATGATGGTTCTAAACGCTTCCAGATTAACGCAGCAAACTGTGTTCACTGTAAGACCTGTGATATTAAAGACCCATCTCAAAACATCACATGGGTAACGCCTGAAGGTGGTGGTGGTCCGAACTACCCTAATATGTAATATAAAAAGCCCCGATTATTCGGGGCTTCTTATTGGAATTCGCTTATTGAAAAGGCGGTATTTTTGCTACGTTTAAATTAAGATTCTTTTTATAAAAAATAAATGTGCCTAATAAAAATAGGCCAAGAAAACCAAAGTTTCGCGCTAAATCGAAGTACCAAACCGATTTACCAAGTAATAAATCAAGAATTAACATGAACCCCATAAATCTTGTATGCAAAATCAGACTCATCTTTATTTTTGGTTCGGGAGCAAAATGTGTATTTCTATAACCTAATAGAATTGAGCCAAAAATAACAACAGTAACTAAAATAATGGTAGCAACAGTTTCAGATAACCAAGAAGTCTCTATATGTAATAAACCAGCAATGCAGAAAAACCAAAGAAAAATAAATAAGCTTCGTTTCACAAAATATTCATTCATTTTTATGCGTCATTTATATACATCATTTTATAGATTATATAATGATTCTTATTTGTAAAAAATTATCATTTCAAATTAAATTTGAATTATTAATGGCTTCTAATAGTTTTTATTAGAAGCCTTATTATTCTATTACCCTTTCTTCACTAAGTAATGAAATTCTTTATGACCATTTTCATCTAAGCGCTCTTCTTGCAAAAGTAACTCATGGCCTAAATGCATACAAAATTTAGGAATATCCCACGAGGTCGAGTTGTCTGTTGCGAAGACTTCAACCACATCGCCAGATTTAGATTTGCGGATGGCTTGATGCAACATCATGACAGGTTCAGGACAACGTAAACCACGTGTATTAATTTGGACAGTAGGTGAAATGGATTGTTCCGACATAACAAACTCGAACAAATAGAATTTTCACATTTTAGCATAAACAAATTACTGACCTGTTAACTGTAACTGGCTTTTACATAACAATATGCGTTTTGTCTTTTAGCTGGTTTTATAGATGCATATGCATCTTTTCTTCGGTATGATTCAAAGTATTCATTTGATAGATTGAGTCTTTAGGAAAGATCATGCAAGAGGAACCAAGTCCATCGTGGGGAATGCGAGGCTTACGTAAATGGTTAGGTACAGCACCAGAAACCCGTGATGAATTATTAAAATTAGTCCAAAATTCACGCCGCTTTTTAGAACCAGATACTGTTGCCATGCTTGAAGGTGTTCTTGACCTTCCTGCTACAAAAATTCGTGAAGTCATGACACCACGAACAGCAATGATCAGTTTGCAAGAAGATGATCAGTTACTTGATATTCTTGATGTACTGGTCGAGTCTGCTCACTCACGCTTTCCAGTCTTCTCTTCTGATCAGCCTGATAATGTTGTCGGGATTTTGCTCGCAAAAGATTTATTGCCATTTCTAACCGAACCGAATACCAAAGTCGATATTCGAGTTCTTATGCGTCAGCCCTTATTTGTTCCAGAAAGTGCACGTTCCGATCAGGTACTACGCATGCTGAAACATACTCAGACTCACATTGCGATTGTGATTGATGAATATGGTTCAACGGCTGGTCTTGTTACGCTTGAAGATATTCTTGAAGAAATCGTTGGCGAAATCGAAGACGAACATGACACTGCTGATGAAGATGCTCAGTACATTGTTCCTGACAATGACCATACGGTAGCAAATGCATGGATGGTGCAAGCACTTACACCAATTGAACATTTCAATACTGTTTTAGATGCTGATTTTTCTGACGATGAAGTAGAAACTGTCGGCGGTTTATTGCTTCAAGAGATTGGTCTGGTAAGTGATTTACAAGGTCAAACTGTTGAGCTTGGAAATTGGTTATTTACAATCGTTGAAGCAGATGCCCGCACTATTCATCTGATTCGAGCTGTACGTCAATGAGAGCATACTTTGAAAAGCTGTTAGATTCTTCGCAACAACAAAAACAGCTTCCTTTAATTTTTCCTTTACTCATTGCTTTATTTTCAGGTGCCGTATTCAGTTTTTCACTGGCACCTTATTATTGGTGGTGGTTGGCAATATTATCTCCTGCCTTACTCTATGCATCATTACATAAACGCTCAGCCAAACAAGCTTTTGCTATTGGCTGGAGTTATGGCTTTGGTTTATGGTTTGTGGGAGCTTTCTGGCTCTACACGTCCATCCATGTATATGGCGATACCAATGCGTTTCTAAGCGTTTGTATGATTGCCATTATGGCCCTTGTGATGGGCCTGTTTACCGCATTTCAGACTTGGGTTTACCGACGTTTCTTCCCTGAAACACCACTGACTTTCGCACCACTCTGGATTGTTTTCGAGTGGGCAAAAACTTGGGTATTTACAGGTTTTCCATGGCTGTTTGTAGGTTACGCGTTTACCGAACGTTTACTCGACGGTTATGCACCTCTATTCGGTATTTATGCAATTTCCTTTGTCGTCATTGTATTAGCTTGTGCTTTAGTTGAAGTTTTGCGTAAGCGTATTTTCTGGGTTATCCCTTCTGCCCTGTTAGTTTTGGGCGCGTGGGGAGCATCATATATACAGTTTGTAAAACCTAAAGCTGCTAAGCCGCTTAGTGTTTCGCTCATTCAAGGTAACATCCCACAAGATTTAAAATGGCTAACCGAATATCAAGTTAGAACATTAGAAATTTATGCTGGTTTGACTCAATCTGAATGGGGCCGTGATCTAATTGTATGGCCTGAATCTTCAATTCCACTCTTCCAAACCGATATCGAACCGTTTTTGGATGCAATGGATGCACAAGCTAAAAAGAACCACACTGCATGGGTAACTGGAATTCCTTACTGGGATGTTACCAAATCACATGAAGTCGGTAGTCCACTGTATTACAACAGTATTATGGCTTCTGGAAGCGATGCCAGTGGTCTATATAAAAAGCAGCGTCTTGTGCCTTTTGGTGAATATATTCCACTCTCAGGTTTACTCTCTTGGGTACTACCGGCTATGCAAAATGATATTAGCATGAGTGGTTTTACACGTGGCGAGAAGGACCAAAAACCACTTATGATTAAGGGGCACGCGCTTGCCGCTGCGATTTGTTATGAAGTGGCTTATCCAAACCTCACCCGACGTAATGCGGAAGACAGCGACTTCTTAGTGACTGTATCTAATGACGCTTGGTTTACTGGTACTGCTGGACCATTGCAACATTTACAAATGGTACAAATGCGAGCTAAAGAAAATGGTCGCTGGTTTATCCGTGCAACCAATACAGGTGTAACTGCCTTTATTGATCAAAATGGTCATATCACTGAACAAGCACCGATCGATAAAGAGTTTGTCTTGAGAGGTGATTTACCAGCCATGCAAGGTCAAACCCTTTATAACCGTTTAGGTGATTATCCAATTTTAGGATTTGCAGTATTACTGCTGGTTTTAGGTTGGGTTTATCGTCCACGTAAAGTTGACGTTTCTTTTAAATCCCGCCGCTAACTTACAATAACTTTGTACCCAGAGGCACTTCAAACTCTGGGATACAAAGTGCTACATCACCATCTGCATTATGAAATCCTGTCACCAAACATTCTGACTGAATAGGTCCTATTTGTTTTTTAGGGAAATTCACTACAGCAACCACCAACTTACCAACTAAATCTTGTGGCTGATAGAGTTTAGTAATCTGAGCACTCGATTTGCGTACCCCTAACTCTTCACCAAAATCTACATGCAGAATATAAGCAGGTTTACGTGCCTTTTCGAAAACTTCAGCTTGAATAATTTTACCCACGCGAAGCTCTACCTTTGAAAAATCACTCCACTCGATTTGTTCCATTTACTTTTTCTCATGTTCTTAAACATCTGATTTGAAGCATATAATATGTACAAATAAAGAAATACCCTCTTTTTATTTCCAGTTTGAAAAATTCATGCTAAATTAAATCTGCTCATCAAAAAGCCGTAAACGTTTACGTCAATCAACGTGCCAACATACCTCCAACAATGCTTGGAGCTATTTGTTCAAAATATTTTTATATTTTTGAATGGCACTGGCGTTTGTTGGTTTACGGAGTCAAAAATGCAAAACTCAAAATCTTTGTTTAGTTTTAAAAAACTTCCAAATCGCTATACATCTATTGTTTTACCCTTTCTTCTATCGATCATTATGACGCTTGTAGTTTCAATGATTAGTACATTACGAAGTTTGGGATTAGAAGAATTTTCCATTTATGTATGGATTTCTGCATGGGCTATTTCTTGGTTAATTGCTTTCGCAACGCTACTTTTGATATTGCCTGTTGTGCGTAAAATTACAGCAATGCTAGTACAACAGCCTGCTTAAATTAAAAAAAATAAAACGTAGATATTCAGTCTACGTTTTATCTAAAAATTTGGTTTTAAAATATTATTAAAAAGCGATCGATAATTGCAAAGATAAATAAGCAACTAAACTCGATAAAAAGACCATTGGTACATAACGATAGGCTTTAAAAAGCAATTGCTCATATTTAGTGGATATTTGTTTAGCTTGCCAGACACTCGCTTTTAATGCAGTAAAGAAGCTCACCATTAACCATGCACTCACAATACTTAATGCAAAGAAACCAATCATGATTTGGCTACTTCCTTCGGTATTAAGCCATAGCTTTAAAAAAACTTCGGCAATCGGCAATAAACCCAAAATCAACAGGACAGACTTCAGCATTACCCAATGAAACTGAGTCAGTTCATCTACGATGAGAAATGCTTTCATTTAATCTCTCCTTTTAATGTAATAAAGTGCTTTTTATTTATTATGCAAAGCTTTTATTTAAATATATAGCTTATTTTTCTCTACATTTTAACTTTCTTGTAACTATTAAATATGGGAATAATTCTTATTATAAGTCTCAAATATAACTATTAACTTTATTTTATATTTTTCAAAAACTTACTATATTTTCGTGATTAAGAAAGATTATCAATTCGTATTTATCAGTTTATCTTTTTAAACGAATTGATAATCTCCATTATATTTTCAATTAAGGTTGGTAATAAATATCTGCATCATTACCTTCACCGCCCTCTTTGCCGTCTGCACCAAACGAGTACAAATCAAAAGCTCGGCTATCTGCACCTGGAATTACATATTGAACATCATTTTTCCAACTATCTTTAGGATAACCACCTTTAACATATCCACCCGGCATCCAGTTTTTTGCTGTAGCAGGCTGATTCACTAAAGCATCTAGTCCACCTTCTTGCATTGTTGGGAAATGACCGTTATCGAGCTTGTACTGATCTAAAGCACCAGCTACACCTTTTAATGTAATTTGAGTGGTATCAATTTTTGCTTTTTCACTACGCCCCATGACATTTGGTACGATGAGTGCTGCTAACACGCCTAAAATTACAATCACAACCATAACTTCAATGAGGGTAAAGCCTGAGGCACGTTTCATTCGAACACCGTTCGAACGTGCCGCAAGTCCGAAAGCTACGCTTGAGGAGCAGTCATTTAATAAAGAGCTATGCTCGGAATGGCACGTTGGCTCAAACTGATTTGAAACCGCAGATTCACTGTGTTGTTCCATCGCTGTTTCGCTTTGAATATTTTTTACTTTCATCATTATCTCTAATATCAAAGTTATTAAATCATATTGTTCATATTTACGATTGGCAGCATAACCGCGATTACAATAACCAGTACAATGCTTGCCATTAAAACCAGCATAAGCGGTTCAAGTAATGCCAGTAAGGTTGAAATAAATGTTGTAACCTCACGGTCTTGCATGGTCGATGCTCGTTCTAACATGCGGTCGAGCTCACCTGATGCCTCACCACTTCGAATCATTTGTACCATCATTGGTGGGAAATAACCACTGCGCTCCAGCTGCGTACCCAAGTTACCACCTTCTGTAACACGCTCAGCCGCATGGGCAATTGAATCGCGGATGACCCAGTTATTGGTCACTGCTGCACCAATTTTTAATGCGTCAACCAACGGCACGCCTGAACGGGTCAAAATAGATAAGGTACTGGCAAATCGTGCAGAATTAATACCACGTGACAGTTTACCGAATAATGGCAATTTGAGTGTTAATCGATCAAAAGCATAATGCCCAGCTGTTGTTTTCAAAAACCGAACAAAAGCCACAATTCCCACAACCGCAAAAATAATAATAAACACCCACGCATGACGAATAAAATCGCTCGCTTTCATTAAAGCGACCGTAATCCACGGCAGTGCATCTTTGTTCTGATCAAAGGTTTTAACAATTTCTGGCACAACAAAAGTCATTAAGCCCATGACAATAGCAAATGACATCAGCATTAAAATGATCGGGTAAATCATGGCGCCCTGAACTTTCTTTTGCATGGCAAAACGGTTTTCGGTGTAATCCGAGAGCTGATCTAAAATCAGATCTAAATGTCCAGAACGCTCACCTGCAGCGACTGTTGCAATATAGAGGTCCGGAAAACGTCCAGATTGCTGCATGCCTTGAGCCAATGAGTGCCCTTCCATGACTCGCGAACGAACAGACGATAAAAGATTTTGCACATGCGCTTTTTCACTTTGCTTGCTCACCGCACGTAAAGCTTCTTCTAAAGGAATTGCGGCTGCAACCAAAACAGAAAGTTGTCTGGTCATGAGTGCCAAATCATAGGCACTGAACTTTTTTTGAAATAACCCCTGACTCTGATGTTTATCTTTTTGTTCAACAGGGTCAACGCTAATTGGTGTCCATGCTTTATCGCGTAATTGTTGGCGAATCTGGCGTGCTGAGTCTCCCTCAAGCACTCCTTTTTGCTGCTTCCCTGAAGCATCAATGGCAGTAAATTGATATGCAGGCATGGTAATGTTCTAATTTTCCAAAAATAATAGTCGCTGCTGTTGCATCTATGCTACGCAATCATTCATATTCATTCTATAGCCTGTGTAGAATACCCAAGTCCTCTTCACGACGCTATGCCGTTTTTTAAAATTGACGAAATGAGCCTCTATGACCATAACGCCAAAGCCTGATTCAGTTGTTTATCGTGTGCGTGTTGCCGTACCTGTGCATCTGTACGACACTTTTGACTATACACTCACCGAAGCACAATATGAACGGGCTCAAGTAGGCTCACGCGTCGCTATTTCATTTGGGCGACAAAACCTAATTGGTATCATCACTGAAAAAGTGAATCCACATGAACCATTTACAGGCAACTTTCAGCTTAAAGCCATTTCTGAACTTTTAGATGAACAACCTATTTTAGATGAACAAGTTTTAAGTTTATTGACATGGTCCGCACAATATTACCAATTTCCAGTTGGCGAGGTCATGCAAACCGCCCTTCCGGCTATACTACGTCAGGGCAAACCGATGGACGTTTTGTTCCATCTCTGGAAAATTACTCCATGCGACAATGTTGAAGCACTGCTTAAACGCTCAGTGAAGCAACAAGATGCTTATCAGATTTTAAAGTTACATCCTGCGGGAACCACAGAGAACATTCTCAATTTAAGTGGTGTAGAAACTGCAACACTTAAAGCACTAGAAAAGAAAGGTTTGGTTGAATGTACGCTTGAACCACACGACTTTAGCCCTACACCTGTTCAATTGGCACAAATGCCGCTCACGCTAAATGAAGACCAAAAGCAAGCAACCCAACAGGTTATTAAAGCACAGTATCAATACCAAGCATTTTTGCTAGATGGCTTAACAGGTAGTGGCAAAACCGAAGTTTATCTACACATCATGCACGAGGTGCTAAAGCAAGGTAAACAAGTACTGGTTTTGGTGCCAGAAATTGGTTTAACCCCTCAAACCATTTCTCGTTTTAAGTCTCGTTTTAATTGTGATATTGCACTGTTACATTCAGGCTTAAACGACTCCAAACGCTTACAAGCATGGCAACAGGCACAGACCGGAAAAGCATCTATTATTTTAGGAACACGCTCTGCCATCTATACACCGTTGCCACGTTTGGGCTTAATCGTTTTAGATGAAGAGCATGACCTGTCTTATAAACAGCAAGAAGGCTTCCGTTACCATGCACGTGATGTCGCACTGTACCGAGGGCACTTACAAAGCTGCCCTGTGATTTTAGGTTCGGCAACACCAAGTATCGATAGTTATTATTTGGTCGAAACTGGCAAGTTAACTTCATTGCAACTCAACAAACGTGCTGGACATGCACTTTTGCCTAAAATGCATTTGATTGATCTTAAAATTGTCAAAAAACAGCATGGAATTAGCCAGCCTCTTATTGAACAAATCAAACATACTTTAGCTAGAAAAGAACAGGTTTTAATCTTTTTAAACCGTCGTGGTTATGCACCTGTACTGGTTTGTGAAAGCTGTGGATGGCAAGCCAATTGTCCACATTGTGATGCACATTTTACTTTGCATACCCAGCCTTATTCTTATTTACATTGCCACCACTGCGGAACCATTCATCGCCTACCGGATCATTGCCCTGAATGTCAGCAAAAGAGCTTAAAAACACTAGGCGCAGGAACAGCCAAGGTTGAAGAGCACTTACAAGAATTATTTCCAGAGCATGACGTGATTCGGGTTGATCGTGACAGTACCAGCCGTGTCGGAAGCTGGCAAAAAATCTATGATCGTATTCATCAAAACAAGCCAACAATTTTGCTCGGTACGCAGATGTTGGCAAAAGGTCACCATTTCCCACATGTCACCTTGGTTGCCATTTTAGATATTGATGCGGGTTTACTCAGCGTAGACATCCGTGCACCAGAACGTACTGCGCAATTGATTGTTCAAGTGGCTGGCCGTGCAGGCCGTGGTGAACACAAAGGTCATGTCTATTTGCAAACATTAAGGCCAGATCACCCACTCCTAACCACACTCATCGAAAAAGACTATCGCGCGGTTGCCAAACAAACATTGGCTGAACGTAAAGTTGCTTTGCTACCGCCCTACCGCTATGCCGTACTGATACGTGCAGAGTCGAAAGATCGAGACTATACCTTGCATTTTTTAAATGAAGCTGCTGAGCAACTTCGCCAAGTTGCAGGTGAGATTGTTGATATTTGGGGACCTATTCCAGCACCGATGGAACGTAAAGCGGGGCGCTATCGTGCACACATGGTGATTTTATCTGCCGACCGCGCTCGTCTACATTTTTACTTAAGACAATGGTGGTCTCAATTGGTTCATGCCCCAAGACAGCATCAACTCAGGCTATCAATTGATGTTGATCCGCAAGAATTTAATTAGATGATTTGAATATCATGGTGTGAAGACGTCTTTTTCGTTTTACACTTAAAAGAGACTAATACATTCGAGGCAATGGATGTCATTCCTACTGCAAGCAACTATCTTTCTTGGAGCTTCTCTGATTTTAGTCCCTCTTGGCAAACGCCTAGGGATTGCAACAGTTTTAGGTTATTTATTTACAGGAATACTTCTGGGTCCTAGTGTTTTAAATATTGCTCATGACCCTGAAGCAATTATGGAACTTGCCGAATTCGGTGTCATTTTATTGATGTTCCTGATTGGCTTAGAATTAAGGCCACAGCGTTTGTGGGAAATGCGTGACTCTATTTTTGTAATGGGAAGTCTGCAAGTTCTTATTAGCGGTGGCGTTCTTATGCTGATCGTACTCTTTCTATTTCAACAGCAACTTGCTGTCAGTTTTGTGATTGGTTTTGCGCTGGCACTGTCTTCTACAGCCTTTGTATTACAGCTTTTGACTGAAAAACAGCAACTCAACACAACCTATGGTCAGCAGTCTTTTTCAATTTTGCTATTCCAAGATATTGCTGCGATTCCACTACTTGCAATTATTCCATTACTCGCAGGAACAGAGTCAACCCATCATGGTGTGGCTTATTTTGCGGCTATTATCGCAACATTCACTGGTCTATTTCTATTTAGTCGTTATGTGATGCGTCCATTTTTCCGTTTTGTTGCCAAAAGTGGAGCAACTGAACTCATTACGGCGGTAGGATTATTTATTATTCTTGCAGTCGTTTTGCTGATGGATACGTTAGGTATTAGCACGACATTAGGTGCTTTCCTCACAGGCGTATTATTAGCAGATTCCGAATTTCGTCACGAAGTTGAAGCCAGTATTGCACCGTTTAAAGGCCTACTGCTTGGCTTATTCTTTATGACCGTGGGTATGACTACTCAACTGTCACTATTGATTGAAATGCCGTGGCTTATTATTGGTGGAGCAATCGGCTTACTGGTGATCAAAACGCTGATATTGACCGCCATTGCACGCTATAAAAAATACAGTTGGAATAACAGCCTACTATTAGGAACTTGTTTAGCTCAAGGCGGTGAATTTGCTTTCGTCATTTTAAGCTTAGCTAAAAGTGAAAAGATTTTAACTCAAGCTTTATTAGAACCTGTGACTCTTATTGTGACTTTGTCGATGGTACTCACACCAGTGATTTACTGGTTTATGGCATACAAGGTCATTCCGCTTTTTAATAAAGAACGCCCGCCTGAGTATGATGAAATTCCTCAGCAAGAAAACCCGATTATCATTGCTGGTTTTGGTCGGTTTGGGCAAATTATTGCGCGTATTGCCCGTCTGCAACATCTAGGGTTTACCGCAATTGATAACAATCTTCATCAAGTTGACTTTGTCAGACGATATGGCGGATCACTTTATTATGGTGATGTGACCCAACCAGATTTACTGCGTTCTGCGGGTATTGAAAAAGCCAAAGTATTTATTTTAGCGATTGATGATGTCGAAGATTCTATGAATGTGGCACGTCATCTCAGATTAAATTATCCAAACTTAAAGTTATTGGCTCGCGCTCGTGATCGCCATCATGTACATCTTTTAAGAGATTTAGGTGTTGAATATATTTGGCGTGAGACGTATTTATCTTCATTAGGAATGGCTTATCGGGCCTTACGAGAACTCGGTATCTCTGATGAGCAAGCCTATAACAATATCGAAATCTTTCGGGATTATGATGAGAAATTGCTCATACAACAGCAAAGTATTTATACTGATGAGCAAAAGATCTTTGAGACGCATCGTAACGCTTTAGCCGAACTTGAACATCTATTTGAAAGTGATGCTCAACAACAAGCCACGTCAAAACACGATGTGAATTTAAAGCGTCATTTACAGCCAAATCGCATTGATATTACAAGAGATCATCTAGAATAACTTGAGATTTCAAAAAATGGCTATATTAAGGACTTATTCACATTGCCTAAATAATTGGACAATGGACACCAAGCTGTCCTTTGTCCTACTTGCGGCTTCGCTGCATTCCCTAAGCTTGCTTAAAACTAAATTGTTATAATCTACTTAGGGCCCTGGAGAATATTATGTCTGATTTACGCCAACGCTTTTATATTGAGAACTTTCCAGTTCGTGGGGAAGTAGTTCATCTAGAAGAAGCACTACAAACTATTTTAGCTCAACGTGACTATATGCCTGCCGTTAAAATTTTGCTAGGTGAAATGTTGAGTGCGACTGCATTACTTGCAAGTACATTAAAAATCAAAGGTCGTATCAGCTTGCAAATCCAGGCTAGCGGCACCTTTAAATGGGCAATGGCTGAATGTAATCATTTAGGTGAAGTTCGTGCTTTAGCCGATTATGAAAGTGATCCACGCTTCATTGAAGCAACAGACAGCAGCACAGTTCTCGGCGCTTTAGTTAACCCCGTTTTATTTATCAATATTGAACCGGAATTTGGCGAGCGTTACCAAGGCATTGTACCTCTTGATCAGGCAAATTTAGCGGGTTGCCTCATGCAGTATTACGACTTATCTGCACAAATTCCAACTCGAATTGTGCTAGCGAGTACTGCTAAGCGCTCTGGTGGTTTACTCATTCAGCTTTTACCACGTCATGATGACGAAGAGCAAAAAATTGGTTGATGAAGATTTATGGCCACGCTTGACCATGTTGACCGAAACATTAAAAGCTGAAGAGCTCACCAATTTAGATGCAACCGAGATCTTATATCGTTTATATAACGAAGAGGAGGTTCGTTTACCAGAAATTGAAGCACTCAAATTCGGCTGTACATGTTCAAAAGAACGCTGTGCTAATGCACTGATTCAAATTGGTGTAGATGCTGTTCATGAAACGTTAGAAGAACAGAACCCTATTCGTATGGACTGTCAGTTCTGTAACACGCAATATACCTTTACCGCTGAAGAAGCTTTAGCGTTATTTGGTGAGCATTTGAGTTAATCGTTAAACTTTATAAAAAGGCGGATATACCGCCTTTTTTTCATCCTTATTTTTTGATGATCGTTTTCAATATCTTATTTTAAATAAGATAATATAAGATTACTTTATAGCCTGATAAATAAGATACTTATATTCCATGAATTATTTTAATTATTTTCTATTTATTTTTAGTCGTCATTATTATGATTGCTACCCCTGGCCCTGTCATGATTTTAGTTGCAAGCGCTGGACTTAAAGGTGGATATAGAAAAGCACTTGAAACGATTTTTGGGACCAATTTAGCCTCACTTATTTTAATTTTTATTTCAGTACTCGTTTTAAAGGGAGTACTGAGTGTTAACGATAGTTATCTCAATATTATCCGTATTTTAGGCTGTCTATATATTGGATATTTAGGTTTCACTATTCTTAAAGAAGTCATTCAGGCACCTCACCCAGAAGCGATACAAACAGTTTCGGCACAAAATGGTAGCTTCAAAAAGGGCTTTTTTGTCGGAATATCCAACCCGAAAGATATTATTTTCTTCTCTGCTTTCTTTCCGCAATTTGTTTCTATTACACCACAGCTCAACCTAAGTTTAACCATACTCACCCTAACATGGATTGTTTTAGACTTCTTAACTTTATCTCTGGTTTATGTATTTTTCCGTCCGTCTTTCTTCATAGCCATTTATATCCAAAAATATTAGGACTTTGTCGGCCGTATTACTTCTATTGATTGCTATTTACGGCTTGTACCAAACTTTTATCTAAATAATGAGAGGTATAGCCCTACTCCATCTATACCTCTTTCTCTCAATTTTATTTTTTAATAGAACAACTCTTATACAATCTAGCTTATTGAAAACTCTAAAAATCGTTTCATAATGAAATAAACCACACCATCCTGATAAAACATTATGGCTAAAAATTATTATGAAGAATTAGGGGTTACACGCAAAGCCTCTGCTGATGAAATTAAGAAAGCTTATCGAAAATTAGCTCGTAAATATCATCCTGACATCAGCAAAGAAAAAGATGCCGAAGAAAAGATGCAGGCAATTAATGTTGCCTACGACACGTTAAGCAATGCAGAAAAAAAAGCTGAATATGACCAGTTATTAGATCATCCACAAGGTTTTAATAACTTTGGTCAGGGTGCTGCGCAAGGTGGTTTTGATGGAGCACAGTTTTATCGCCAAGGCTTTACAGGTGGTGAACAAGCAGACTTTAGCGGTTTTGAAGATTTATTTGGTCGCTTTGGTGCAGGATTTGGTGGTGGTCAACAGCAACACCAGAGACAACAGCGTAGTTATCGCGGTGAAGATCAACATGCCAGCATAGAGGTCGATCTTGATATTGCCTATCATGGATCAACGCAACAAATTACCCTGCAAATTCCGACCGTAAATGCTTATGGCGAACCTGAAGTTCAACGTAAAACCCTTCAAGTCAAAATACCAAAAGGTATGAAAGAAGGTCAGCAAATCCGATTAAGTGGACAAGGACAAAGTGGTATCAATGGTGGTGCTAACGGCGATCTCTATATTGAAATCCAGTATAAAGATACAGACCGCGTTCATGTCGAAGGCAGTGATGTATATTTGACTGTAGATGTCGCTCCGTGGGAAGCAGCGTTAGGTCAAGGTATTGAAGTTAAGACTCCAGCTGGATCTTTGCATGTCAATTTACCTCACAATGCAAAACAAGGACAACAGCTACGTTTAAAAGACAAAGGGATACCTAATAAAACACCAGGACATCTATACTTAATCTTAAATATTGTATTTCCACCTGCACATTCTGAAAAAGAAAAACAAGCCTATCAGCAACTGGCTGAAGCCTTTGCTTCATTCGAACCTCGTTCATCTCATTAGGGAGCAAGATTATGACAACCATTCATTATCGAGAAATTGTATATGACGGCCATACCTTTAGTGCTGAGGTCGTTGATGAACAATCCACATTTGATCTACAAGAATTTGCACAAGCTTGTGGTCAAAGTCCCGACTGGATTATTCAGCTAATTGAATATGATATTTTATCGGTCAATACTGCACCTGAAACCTATCAGTTTATGGGCGAAGATGTCTCTCGTGCTCGCAAAGCTTATCGTCTACAACGTGACTTTGACGCAAGTTTGGCAGCAGTTGCAGTGATGTTAGATTTGATTGATGAAGTACAACAACTTAGAAAACAGTTGAAGCATTTTCATTAAGATTTTTTCTTCTAAATAATCTTTCACACAGGTATGAGCTAACGTGATGGGCAGCATGGATGCCGCCTTTTGGACTGCGGTAACATGGATGTACCGTCAGTCCAAGGAAGGGGTTTTGTTACTTTTGCCCAGTCAAAAGTAAGGATATGCCTAGACAATAAGTATCAAATTAATCCCTAAATTTGAGGCAGTACTAACAAATCAACTTTACTGATCTTTGAAAATTCCTATTACTTCAACCGAGTAATCTTCTCCACTTCCTTCAAAGTCTGCTTAATCGGTTCATATTCCAAAAACCAAAATAAATTCATTCTATCTTGACGATGCTGCTGGGCCAATAAATCGATTACGCTTCGTTCACCTCGCCCCACCAAATGCTGTCGATAAAAATAGTACAACAGAAAAATCGTACTAAGCAGCATGACCCCTAGCATAATCCAGAAACCAACTGGCGATTTAAGACCTGGAATAAACTCAAAATTCATTCCATAAATACCAGTTAAAAGGGTAAGAGGTGCAAAAACGGCGGTGATAATTGCAAGAATCCGCATGTTTTCATTGGTCTGGTTCGCAATGGCTGAAAAATGCAGATCAATTGCAGACTGAATGGCGCTACGCAATCGCAAAGTATGTTTTTGAATACGTTCAACATGACTCATTAAATCATTTAAACGTACCAGTAAAATATCTTGTGAATTGTGGATATGCTTGCCAATCACATGGTGGTAATTTTCTACGATTTCATCTCTAAACTCTTGCAAGCTTTCAATTTGCTCCTCGCATAGATTTTCCACTTGCTGAAATGCCATATTCTCATGAAATAATTGATGCCATTGTTTAAAACGGCGATTACCCTGAAGTAATTGCTGTTGCCAATGCTCGACTCTTCTCGTCAATGGTGAGCGAATATCGAGATAGCCATCAATCATGCTGTTTAACAACCGTAACGATAAATCGATCGGTGAATTTGGTAATTTACGGGTTTTATTTTGCTCTTCTAAAGTTCTACATAAAATGTTATCAAGACGTTGAACATAATTTTCAATCGACTTGTTTCCCGGCTCACGCACACTAATCAGCACATCTGGCGTCAAAATAAAGCTAATTGGTGTAGTCGCCAAACCAAAAACACTGTCTTGGGATTCAGCATGTTTAATTTCATCATCAGGCGTAACTAGCTTTTTTAAAAATCAGCAAGTCATATTCTTCAAGCGTGTCAAAGGCGCAAGGATGTTCAATATTCGCAATATCCCGCATATGAAACTCATTAATAACTACGCCTGAAAGCTTTTGAATCTCTTGTTGCCATTCTTCATTATGATTGACCACATCCGTTCTGAGACTATCAATCCAGAAAAACTCTAGAACATGTTCACTATGCTGTTCACGGCTTAAAAAGACATAGCCCTCAGCTTGATGGCGATAAAAGTAATAAACCTGCATACCACGATGATCTGTTTTTGTATTACTTGCATCATGCCATAAAAAAAGTCCGCATCAAGCGGACTTTTTCATGTGGCTAGAACAATTATGCTTGTTCAATGTCTTTCATAGTCAATTTAATACGACCACGATTATCAACATCAGCAACTTGTACTTTCACTTCCTGACCTTCTTTAAGAACATCAGTTACGTTCGCAATACGTTCATTTGAAATTTGCGAAATGTGAAGAAGACCATCAGTACCCGGCATGATGTTTACAAACGCACCGAATTCTACAATACGGATTACTTTACCGTCATAGATCTTACCTGGTTCAACTTCAGCAGTAAGTGCTTGAATTTTTGCAATCGCAGCACGAGCAGCAGCTTTAGTTTCACCAAATACGCGAACTGTACCATTGTCTTCAATATCAATTGCAGCTTTAGTTTCTTCAGTAATGGCACGAATCGTTGCACCACCTTTACCAATAACATCACGGATCTTGTCTGGATTGATGTTAATGACTTCAAATGTCGGTGCATGAGCGCTGATTTCAGGACGAGCACGTGAAATGACTTTATTCATTTCGTTAAGGATGTGCATACGACCAGCAAATGCTTGGTTTAATGCAGCTTCCATAATTTCTTCAGTAATACCTTCAATCTTGATGTCCATTTGAAGTGCAGTAATACCGTTTGCAGAACCTGCTACTTTAAAGTCCATATCACCTAAGTGATCTTCATCACCTAAGATGTCAGAAAGTACTGCAAAACGCTCACCTTCTTTCACTAAGCCCATTGCGATACCAGCAACTGGTGCTTTAAGTGGAACACCCGCATCCATAAGTGATAATGATGCACCACATACAGAAGCCATTGAAGATGAACCGTTAGATTCAGTAATGTCAGATACAATACGAATAACATACGGGAAGCGGTCAGCTGCAGGAAGAACTGCTTGAACACCACGACGTGCTAAACGGCCATGACCAATTTCACGACGCTTAGGACCAGATTCACGACCTGTTTCACCTACAGAATATGCAGGGAAGTTGTAGTGCAACATGAAGTTGTCAGTTTTCGTACCTGACAATGTATCAACCATTAGTGCATCACGAGTATTACCCAAAGTTGTTGTTACCAACGCTTGAGTTTCACCACGTGTGAATAATGCAGAACCGTGAGCACGGTCTAATACACCAACTTGAACGTCGATACCACGAACAGTTTTAGTATCACGGCCATCAATACGTGGTTTACCTGACAAGATGTTGTCACGTACTGTACGGTATTTAAGTTCTTCAAATAATTCGTTTACTTCGTCAGCAATACCAGTTTCGTCATTTTCAGGAACGAACTGAGCTACAGCTTCTGCATAAAGTGCATCAAGTGCTGCATAACGATCTTGTTTAACCGCAATCGTATATGCTTCAGAAATTTTAGCTTCGAAAGCTGCTTTTAATTGCTCAAGAAGAGCTTCGTTTTTGCTTGGAGCAACCCAAGTTGATTCAACTGCACCAGCAGCAGCAGCAAATTCTTTAATTGCTTGAACAGCAATTTGCATTTCGTCATGACCGAAAAGTACAGCACCTAACATTTGGTCTTCTGAAAGTTCTTTCGCTTCAGATTCAACCATCAGTACCGCAGATTCAGTACCCGCAACCACAAGATCAAGATCACTTTCTTTCAATTGTTCGTGGGTTGGGTTAAGAATGTATTCGCCGTTGATTAAACCAACACGTGCGCCTGCAATTGGACCACGGAATGGAACAGCTGCAATTGACATTGCAGCTGAAGCACCGATCATTGCAGCAATATCAGCATCCATAGTCTTATCAGAAGAAACAACAGTCGCTGTCACTTGGATTTCGTTATAGAAACCTTCTGGGAACAATGGACGAATTGGACGGTCAATAAGACGTGAAATTAAAGTTTCAGCTTCAGACTGACGACCTTCACGTTTACCATAACCACCTGGGATACGACCCGCAGCATATTGTTTTTCTTGATAGTTAACTGTTAACGGGAAGAAGTCCTGACCCGCTTTTGCTTTAGGTTGAGCAACTACTGCAACTAAAACAGTTACGCCGCCCATTGTAACTAAAACTGTATTTGCTTGACGTGCAACACGACCTGTTTCTAAAACAACAGTGTGTTGACCATATTGGAATTCTTTACGAACGATATTAAACATTGACATGTATTGTATTTTCCTAATTTTATTCTAGTGAGACCCCTAAGGTTTGGCATTCAGACTACACCGATTGGTAGATAAATGACAAAGCTTAGAAGCCATCACACTAGGCCAAAAATTTTAAATAATGTTAAAAGTTAAACGCAAAGAAGGAGCGCACAAGCGCCCCTTCTAAAAATCACTTAATCTAAAATTAAGTGAAACTCTCTTTTCAGCGATAAAGCATTGCGACATGCGAAATAGCGAAAACAAAGTGAAAATCGAATTAACGACGTAAACCTAAAGCACCGATCAAAGCAGTGTAACGACCGTGGTCTTTACCATTTAAATAATCAAGCAATTTACGACGTTGGTTAACCATACGAATCAAACCACGACGGCTATGATGGTCGTGTTTGTGAGCTTTAAAGTGACCTTGTAAATCATTGATTTGAGCAGTCAATAAAGCTACTTGTACTTCTGGTGAACCAGTGTCATTTTCAGCGCGAGCAAATTTAGCAATGATCTCTGCGCGGTCTGCATTAGTTAAAGCCATTCGATTTCTCCGAGATGCTTAAAAAAAGTAAACGATATGAATCAGTTGAGGCAACTGACTGCCGTGCATCACTACAGCAAGTCGCCTATTTTAAGGTATCTATAGGTGGATTGCAAAATAGTTTTCAGTAACTTGTCATTTTAGACACTGACATGAGCATATTAACCCTGCACACTACCCTTGAATAAAAAGAAATAAGCGCGAGGAACGTGTGAAAATTTTTTCAACCAACACTTGTCCAGTACCGGACAATATTGAGCAAGTTATTCGTCGTAAAGATGAGGTTGCTGCTGAACAGGGTGGAATGACTGAACGCCAGATTCAAAAAATCTGGAACAGTGTAGAAGCATTATATAAAACCGGAAACTATCCACTCATTACTTTTTGTCTACGTCGACAAGGTAAAATTTTGCTGAACAGAAGCATTGGATATGCTCAGGGGAACTCTCCAGCAGGACTACAAGAAAATGCTCTGATTGCGACTCCAGATACACCTGTTTGCCTGTTTTCAGCATCAAAGATGATCACCGCCATGTTAATTCATCTATTAGATGAAAAAGGTGAAATCAATTTGCTTGATCCCGTGAGCTACTATATTCCGGAATATGGCGTAAATGGTAAACGCCGTGCGACTATCTTTCATTTATTAGCACATCGTGGCGGCATTCCCTATATAGACGGCGATGTCACACCCGAATTACTCTTTGATAAAGATCAAATTTTAAAACGTTTATATGCTGCCAAGCCTGTATCCCCTGCTGGTAACCATCTTGCCTATCATGCTGTTACAGCGGGTTATATTTTAGGAGAAGTGATTGAGCGGGTGACTGGGCAAGATTTACGTGAATTTGTGCATCAAACTATCGAAAAACCGATGGGAATGCCTTATTTCAACTATGGTTTAAAACCAGAATACCGCTCAGAGGTTGCTTTAAACTGTGCAACGGGCCTACACCCTCGCCTTGGTACCGACCACTACCTGAACCATGTGTTAGGTGGAGGGTTGCAACTTGCAGTTGATGTCACTAACGATAACCGTTTTATGGACACAATTTGCCCAGCCGGCAACATCTATACCAGTGCAGAACAAGCTGGACGTTTCTTTGAAATGCTTTTAAGTGGAGGAAGCTATGGCGGTCAGCAAATCTTCAGTGAGAAAACGATTTTCAGGGCAACACTGCCGACTACAGGCGTTAACATTGATCGTACTTTATTAATTCCAATGCGCTATGCCTTAGGACCAATGTTAGGTAGTAACCCTGTAGGTCTTTTTGGTCCAATGACAGGACAAGCTTTTGGTCATTTAGGGTTCTCTAATATTTTATGTTGGGCCGATCCTGAAAGAGATATTAGCGTGTCTCTATTAACAACGGGCAAATCTGTCGTGGGAACCCACCTTCCTGCTTTAGCCAACGTGCTTTATCAGATTTCAACGCAATGTCCCCGCATCCCTAGAGATCAGCGCCGATCTTTGTTTGGTAGCGACTCACACGAAACTAACTTAGTGTAAAAGCAAATAAAAAACCCAAGCATTTCTGCTTGGGTTTTTTGCGCTGTAGTTTTTGTTTATCGTGTTATTTCTGTTTTTATTATCGTTGGTGAGATGCTAGTCACATCCTTCTTGTTGTTTTAACTCACTTCCAGTGTCTTTGTTTCTATTTCCTTATGTGATGTATTGTGACACATCCAATTATGAAGAAAAGTAGTATTTTTCTTATCATCATGTAAGCAAAAACGTACAGGTCTGTATAATATTTGGTAAATAACCATTTTTAACATTTAACGTACAGTTCTGTATAACATATAACTTAACAATTCACAGGAAAAATGGCTGTTTAAAAATCATATTACAGATAAATATATTGATATTATTGATATAAATTTTTAAAAGAAAACATACTAAATAGAGGTCTAAAACAGATCTTTTTTGATAATTTTTTAGAAGTAAATTAAAAAGAGAATATAAAAAAGCCCTGTAGTCTCTCCCAAAACTACAAGGCTTAGCGGCTGTAAGTTTCCTCTTTATACACCTACATCATTGTAAGTTCGCAGTCTCTCGACTTAAGCTATTATTATTGTGCGATTTTGCCCGACATTCCGTGCCAAGCTCGTTGTGTGTTTATAATCTCAAAAACGTGGGGTGTACTCTAGCAGCAAATATCTCGAATCTATGTAAGCTTTTTCTTACAAGGGTAAAAATATTAAGTTTGTCTTAACGAACTAACCGATTAACTTTCTGAACTAAACCACTTTTTCGTGTAGTACGAACTGTAAATGCCTGAACTAAAGCTTCGGGATGAACCAAAAGACTTACTACTTTTTTAGCTCGTGTAATCGCAGTGTAAATAAGCTCCTGGCTTAATAAATTCTTTGCAGCCTGATCAAGAACCACAGCAGTATGTGTAAATTCAGACCCTTGCGACTTATGAATTGTTAAAGCAAATGCACTTTGGATACTTTTAGGTAACCGGTTTGCCGCCACCCATTTATTTAAACTTGGAAAATATACTTCAAATTGCTGTGGCTGAGTTCTATGCTCAAAACACAGGCCAATATCTCCATTTGAAATACCGAGCTGATAATCGTTATAAGTCATCATTACCGGACGACCTACATACCAACCACCCACTGTAACTATTGATAACTGTTGTTGTAGCCAGCGCTGCGCATACTGGTTTAACTGTTGTAAGCCAAATGGGCCATGACGGACCGCCGTTAAAATACGGTAGTCATCGAATGCTCTTACTACGTTTTGAACCTGTTCAATCGAGCGTTCTTCTTTTAAATAATTTTTTAGGCTCTTTACATAGCCTTGGAAGCCTAACATGAGTTTCTGATAATAAATTTCGACTTCTGTGTGATTCCCTTCCGGTAAATACTCAAGTTGAACCACATCTGGCATGTCATTTTGTAAAACTATAGGCTTTAATTCAGAAACCTGAACAATATCAATTTCAAACTGCTGCAAAACCACTTCATGATTTTGTTGATAGGTTTGTGCCTGAATAAATTTAGCAACTTGCCCAATCAACGCCCCTTCAGCAAAACGACGACTTGTTTGTAATTGTACTCTGTTGTCGGCTAGTGCCTGTATTTGTTGCAAGTCAGCAAGTACTGCACCTACATCAACGGAAGCGAGCTGATTTGCATCTCCTAATAAAATAATTCGACAAGACTCTGGCACTGCTTCAAACAGAAGAGTTGCCAGATTTAAATCCAGCATGGAAGCCTCATCCACCACAATCACATCGTAAGGAAGCGGTTGTTTTTGATTAAACCGTGGTGTTTGGCTATGCCCCATCCCTAATAATCGATGAATCGTTTGTGTTCCCTGATTTCTGAGCTCTTCACTCATTAATCCAGACTCAAGCAATTTAGGGTCATTAAACGAGTTCTGTAAGGCCTCTTGCATGCGCTGTGCTGCTTTACCCGTTGGAGCAGCCATCGCCACACGAATATGCGGAATTGCTTGGCTAAGCACAGCAATAATACGTGCAAGTGTATAGGTCTTACCTGTACCCGGCCCACCCGTAATAATACTCAGGCTCTGCCGAGCAACCATTTGTAAAGCTGCCTGCTGATGAGGGTCTGTGAGTAAGCTTATATAGTCATCACAAGATACAGGCTGAATTAATTGTTGCTTTAATCGACAAATTTGTTCTGCAAGGCGTTGCTCTAGGTGCCAATATCGGTATAATGCCAACCCCTGCTCATCGTAGACGCATGGTGCAACTTTTGAAGTCGCTTGATCGGCTGATATAGCAAGTTGACCAAGTGCTGCAATTTGCTCTGGACTGACATCGATACAGCTATCACCTTGCAAGCTAGCTTCAATAAGCTGCTGTAAATAAGAAGCGGTATCTGGCACTTGTGATTGCTCAGTAAATGGAGCCTGATTTAAGAAGTTACTCCACGTTGTTAACCAGCTTAAATCGGCTTGTTCAGGGCTATTTAGATTGTCCACACACTTATCCACCTAGTTTTCCACACGCTTGTCCACATGGTTATAGACAGGCTTATCCACATGTCAAGTATTTGTTAATCTTAAAATTACCTAACTTATCAGCATTTTTCATGCGATTTTATCCTCAGCAAAATACCCCAAAATGGCATCAAGACGCAGAATAAACTCAATACTAGGTTGCCAGTAATAATACCCCTGCTCTGCTTCACCATTCATGCCACGCAAATAAAGATAAGTCGCCCCACCTAAATGTTGCTCAATTTGGTAATCCTGCATTTTGACTTGCAAATAGCGATGTAATGCCACTAAGTACAGACCTGCCTGTAGCCAGTAACTTGCTAAAGACATGCTTTGTGCAATGTTATCGCTACGATAATCAGCAAGATCCTCTCCTAAATAATTACTTTTATAATCGGCAATGTGATAGCGCTGTCCATCAAAATAAACCAAATCGATAGAACCATTGAGATAACGGGCCGAACGCGCTTCAAGTAGTTCCGGCATATTTAGGCCATATTCAGCAAAGAGTTGCTGAACACGAGTCATGGCTAAAACCCGATCTGACAATGCCAAATAAAAAGGAAACTCCGACAAATGCTGCTCTGGTTGAAGTTGATTCAATCGGAAGCCCTGATAGAGTGGCGTTCGTAAAACATCTTGCAACCACTGTGCAACTGACTGATAAAGCAGATTCTCGGCGTCTTCTTCCTCTGGAAAGCTCTCTTTATATTTACTGAGTAAATCTAGCCAGAGACTACTATAGTCATTTTTAAAACGACGACGTATTTCTATGACCCAGTCATCTGAACATTGAAAATCGATATGCTCAAAAATTTCATGCAGGAAATTACCAGCAAGCGTTCCTCGCGGAAAATTATTCTTTATCCAGTCAATCGGCTGAGCACTGATTGTTTCAACAGTGTTGACCAAGTCCAGCTCATCTTCTGCTAATACAGCATCATTACTCTGACTCGCCAATAAATCTGTGCCAACCTTATGTTTTAAATGCTGCGCCAAGTAACTGAAACTGGTTTTACCACGAGAATAAAAACGCTGTTCAGGAAACCCTTGTGCTTGTATTTTAATAATACTTGTTTGTTTGGCTAAATGAATTGCCTGTGGAATCTGCTCCAAAACCATTTCATCTGTACAGCAATGGTGCTGAAAAGGCTCATTCCTATTTTTCCAGAAAGCTAAGCCTGAAACTGATTTACCATCAGCATCTTGTAAAACGGCATAGACACGGTGACTCGCGCGCGTTAAAGCGACATACCAAAGACGATTCTGTTCAGCGAGTGCCCGCTCTTCATGTTGTTTAAGTTCAATTTCATTCAAATAAGTCTTATCAGCAATGGCAACTACACGTTGAGTCAAGGTCTGACTTGAGTCTGGCTGGACTACATCTTGGGTCGAAAAATTCAGAGTTTTGTTATTTTCTCGAAATGGCTTGTCTGCACCTAATAAGAAAACAATCTTAAATTCCAGTCCTTTTGACTGGTGAATTGTCATGAGCTGAATACCAGCTTCACTCGACAATTTACGTTCTAACTCCCAATCACGATCAAGAGGAGAACGCAACTGTTTGAGATACCAATGATAGAGGTTTTGCGCGCCTGAGTATTTCTCGCTGTGCTGACTCAAAATTTCAGTCAAATGACGCAAGTTCACCACAACTCGTTCATTATCTTTGCTTTGAGCAGCGACCAAATTTTGCCAGATATCAAACTGGCTTAAACATTGTTGCCATGCAACTAAAAAGCCCTGACTAGACCACAGCTCTCTAATGCTATCAAAACCAGTCATGAACTGGCTTAAGCCTTCTGCTGTCTGCTCAAGTTGCAACAATTGCTTCAAATCCATAGCAAACAGGCGGCTAATTAAGGCCCGTTTCACTTTTGCCTCATCGTAAGGGTGAAGTATTGCTGTCAATAAAGCACCGACGTCTTGAGCAATCGTGCAATCAAAAACACTTCGTTTCGATGGACGATTAACCCGAATTCCTAAACGCTCTAGCTCATATTGAACTTTATCAAGTCCATCATGATTACGAGACAATACCGCAATATCATCTTCATTTAAGGTTTGGGTCTGAGCCTCTTTTTGAAAATATAGTTGTCCAGCATGTGACTGGTTGAGTAGATCTCGAATCTTCCAAGCAACTTGCTGTGCCTCTGTTTCTTTATCTTTGAGCAGGAGCCAGCGTAAAGGATGAGGGTTATGATTGTTCTGCTCAATCAGTACAGGATGAGGCCGAGTTCCTGCTCGAATTGGGTCATATTGAACCTCTTCGCCGAAATCAATTTGTCGTTGAAATAAGGCATCAACTACTTCAACCAAATCAGCAACGGAACGATGGTTATGAATTAACTTATATTCGCGGCCATGTTTGGCTTGAATATCTTTATAGGCATTTAGGAAGGTGAGCATATCCCCACCACGGAAACCGTAAATCGCCTGTTTACGGTCACCCACCATAATCATGCAGCCTTTTTGGTAGCGCTGCGGATGACGCCAGATACTGGCGAGCATGTCGTCTTGATCTTGGTTAGTGTCCTGAAACTCATCGACCAAAATTAAGGGATAGCGAGCCTGAACAAATACCGCAAAACGTTGCCCCTGCTCGCCCTTTAAAGCATCAGACAGTGTACGGATTTGCTGAGAAAAGGTCGTTTCGCCTTTATTTTGTAAAACCTGCGGTAGTCTTTTTTTAACTTCGACACACAAATAGGCCTTCAAATAAATATGAAGCTGGTCGAACTGCTCAGCATAGTTTTTAAGCACGCCAAAGAGTTGCTGAATCTGCTGAACTGTAGGGTGTTGATAGAATCCATCTGAAATTTCGGCCGGACATTTTTTAAAAACTTTCTGATCGGCAATTTGACTTAAAAATTTAAAAATAAGTTCACGCTGTGCTGATAGTGACCCATCAAAAACTAAAATACTGTCGCTTTGCGTTAAAACTTGCAGTAGCTGCGGTAAACATTCACTAAATAATTTATTAAAAGCACCATTTCGAAATACCGTCCCGCTCACATGCTTATAGTGTTCGCCATCAAGCAAGTAATACGGCTCTAAAAGGCTTAAGTCAATTTCTGCTGCCAACTGTTTGAGCTGAGCAAGTTGTTCAAATTGAATGGTTGGTTTTTCGGGAAGTTTAAAATGAGCCGAACTAAAATTAAGTGAGTCTTCGACGAGTTTGACAAAACTATCAACACTCTTGAGTTCACCTGCCAGATATAAGGCATCAATCACGGTTTGAGGCTGAGACTGTATCCATTCACGTAGCACATCATGAATGAGTTGTCGGCTGTAGGTTTTGGCATCATCGGTAATTTGAGCGCGTTCAATTTTGCCACTCTCAAAGGCAAACTCACGCAAGAGTTTTTGGCTGAAGCTATCGAGTGTTCCAACAAATAGCTCATCGAACTGATCTATAACTAATTTTAAACGCTCACACGCATAGGTAATTCGGGTCGCAAAGCTTTTTAAAATATGTTGGAGTAACAAATCAGGCTCTTGCTCGGCCTGCGTAATTAATTCGTGTTCTGTAAAACTGCGCTTCGTCTCTAAATAACGATACGTTTCGACCAAGCGGGCACGAATACGGCTTTTTAACTCGGCAGCGGCAGCACGGGTAAACGTGGTCGCAATCACTTGTCGAGGCAAGTACTTTTCAAGAAAAATACGGACCATCAAGCTCGATAAAGTGTAAGTTTTTCCTGTACCTGCTGAAGCTTCAATTAAGTGTAATCCACTAAAATCAATATCAATAATAGGTTGATAAGACACCTGTACTCTTGAGTTCATGTCTTACTCCGAATGTTGAAATTGAAAAACTGGATGATACAGATCATACGCAAACTCATCACAAGCATGTTGAAGTAAAGCTTGTGCATCTTGTTCTTGTAAAATAAAGCTCCAGTCTTTGTGCAGCTTACAAGCTTCATTTTGAGTCATATCCATCGTGGTAAATGACCCTGTTTCATTCCAGTATTTTAACAGCTCAGCATAGCTCTTCTCATCCAGTTTTACTTTTTCAGCCTGATCTGCCGTTTCCCACTGATATGCTTTGGCTTTTTCTAGCGGTTTTAATAATAAGGCTGCTGGCAAAACTAGTGGTTGTTGTTGTGCATAACGCCAGATTTTAAACCACGGTTGTAAATATTGCCGAGCCTGTTCAGAACTCACACCGCTACAAATCACGGTTTGATCACTAAAAACCACAATGCGGCGCTTTTCAGCTCCTGCACTTCCTTCATTCAAATAAGCTAACCAAAGTAAGTGTTCCAACCAGACTTTCGCACGTCTTTTTGCCCGAGCGCTTGAAGGTTCCATACTGACCCAATCCTGAGTTTCAGACTTTGGAACAGTAATATTCATATGAAGCTGTTTGGCAATTCGCCAAACTCGCTGAGTCGTTTCAGTTACCGCTGGCGCGTATTGATGGAGGCGTTCAAGTAGGCACTCTTGTTCAAAAACACCTTGCTGCCACGCGCTATATTTGACTTTGCCTACAGGTAATTGATCAAGTAATACCTCAGGTTGTGCTTGTTGATCGGATTGCTGTAAAAAATGTCGAATCGCATAACGTCCTAAACCATCTAGTAACAAGGGTTCATTTTGGTCAAGCAGTCCAACACTTCCTAAGTTTTCTACCCCTAAAGTTTTCAAATACAACCTTGCGGGGAACGTCACATCCTGTATCCATTGCAGGCTATCTAAAACCAACATGTCAGGCGCTTGCAGCGGATAGGTCGTATTCGCCCAAGGTTGAGGGTTTCCTGAGACTTGCTGAATTTGTGAAGCAACCTTAAACCAATGATCTTGGTAACGAACACCACTTTTTTCTACAGAAAAACCTTTCGGATCAAAAGGCTGTAAGTGATGGAGGTGATACAGTTGTTTTAACTGGGATGGAATCTCAATCCCTTCAACAACAACATTTTCAGGTACATCGTCTTCGGCTTTTACAATCAAGGCAAGGTGTTCACGGAACTCTTGAAGAATACTGGAAGGTTCTCTCACCTCTCCATCGTTCACATCAAACCCGTTATAAAACAACCATAAATTTTCTTGGGCTAATAATAATGCATCTAAAAAAGCGCCCTGATCATCTTCAAGACGAGAGCGGTCTCCTAACTGTTGGCGTAATGCATCCATTAAATCAAATGGAACGTGTGTATCACGGTTTGGGAATTGCCCTGCATCAAGATTTAACATCACTATTAAGCGATAAGGGAGCGGCCGAATATGTCCAATTTGGGCAAAGGTAATTTGCCCTGTCGGTTCCGCTTGTGCACTTTGGCTTTCTAAGGTCCGTTGAATTTCTTCAATAATATAAGGTAGAGGCAACGTAATTTTGCGCAAAGTTCCTGTTTCTGTCTCTGCGTAATAACTTGCGAGCGTCAACATTCGCTCTTGTTTTTTGACAATTTCTCGAACAGCTTTTAAAGCAGCAACACCCACCTGCTCAAATTCGACAATATCTTTACCCAGTACTTGGAGCCAATATTCAACCGTATAGATTTGCCCCTGTTCATGCAGGGTTAACCAATCACGGCGCTCATTCAAATCTTGATAAATCTGAATGAGTGTACCAATCAACTCAAAATCACCTGGTTGAACTTTGGCATAACTCAGCACTTGATTAAATGTTTCATGTACAGGCACAGCAATGCCTAGAGCCAATCGCTCTAAAGCAAATTTAAAACTATATCGATAATCGTCATCACCCTCACACAAACTGCGCTTGAGATGCTCTGCATCAAGTCCTCGTTTAAACCCTGCATCGGCAAGTAAATTTAAAATTCGCTCAACCTGAGCATATTCAAGTTCGTATCGTTGCTGAGTCGCATGCAAGCTTAACCAGTCAGCAAAATCATCAAAGCTAAAACGCCCTTGCATCAGCTGAATACGCCCAATCACGGCACGCCAAGCATTTAATGCATCAAGTGATGCAACTCCTGCAATTTTCACTGGCAAATGCATACCCTGCTCAGTGGCAGTTGCAGGAAATACACTCCGAATTAAAGGCTCTATGTCGGTCAAATTAGGAACTAAAACTAAAATATCATTTGGGCGACGCGGCTGCTCATGTGCTTTGGCCAACCAACCAATCAATTGCTCTTTTAGTACTTCAAGCTGACGTAAAGTAGAATGGCAAACATGGATCTGAATAGAGTCATCGTCTGGAGCAAGCTCATATTGCTTAGCTTGGGGTTCCACCAAATGCAAAATATCGGATTGAACTTTACCGAGTAAACTTTCAGGGAAATCATTCACAAAAGCATCAACCCATTTACCCTCTTCACCCGTAGATAAATTTGATAATAGCGAAAAGTGGTCGCGGGCTTGTTTACCCAATCTTGTTAAAAGTGGATGTCTGGACTCACGTGCTTCAGCATTAAAGTTGAGTGTAAATTTATTAAAGAAATCGCTAATTTCAGCATCCGTTGCCTTAGGGTTTTTCGCAATAAAGCGCTCTTTCACTCCTAAGTCATAACGCTGTTTCCACAGTGGATCGACGCTATCTGCCCAATATTCTTGCGAAGGGTTATAGTGCAAAATTAGCACATCAATATATTGCCCTAAACGGCGCAAGAACTGTAACTGGCTTGGCGGTAAATCCAATAATGTAAAGATCACCACCTGATGAGGTAATCTTGAAATAGCCCATTTACTGCGATCTGAATGTTCGATCTCTTGCCAAAACAACGCATCAATTTGCTGCATCTGCAAAAAGTCATCATGAAAATGTTGCTGCCACAGCCACCGCTGCCAACGTTCTAGCTCTTGAGTTTGATGCAATGCAAAAGCAGTAACCTCTTCGTCTTTTTGCACAATATATTTTTCAATATCGAGCGCTCGCCCTTGCCCCCAAGCAGCCAACCAGTTCTCTGGACACGTACAACTATTTTCACAACCACGCTGACACTGTCCACGATAAATCATGTAGTTACTAAATAGATCGGCAACCTGCTCAGCGACCCAATACAGCATTTTTTGTTTTTTAAATTGTTTATCTATGCCTTGTTCGAGTCGATCTGCGCTGTCATAAATGCGCTGAACAATAGAATGGAGAGGATGTGAGGTATCTATGCTAATTGCATCAGGTTGTATAAATTCATACAAAGCCTGATGAACCCGCCATTTAAAAATTAAACGTGGGATGTTCGCTTTACGGACCTGTTCTTTATGGGCAGTTAAAACTTGCTGGTAGGCATACCACTGGAAACCTCGTACCCGTTGATGAAACTGGTAATTGGCACTCATGCCTTGCTGTTCTGCAAGTTTCTGTATCAGCCACTGCTCAACCGCAGGACTTGGAACAACAAAATGCTGTGTTTTCAAAACCTGTAAAGGATGCGTTGAAGTTTGCGATGTAGACGCTAATACACCTTGCAACAACACATCAATACGTTGGCTTTGAATAACATGAATCCCCATTTATTTCATATCCTGCTTGCATAATTTATGCACAAAATCATAAACATTCATTACTATACAACTGAATCTGACTATGTCACGTTGGTTTAAACAGCATAATTTAACTTTAGGTGTCACTTACGCTTGGTTTGAATGACGCCATCAAGAAACTTACACAGGTAGACATTATGAAAATTGATAACATTCCTGACTATATTGATCCTAGCCTAAATCTGGAACAAATTCGCGATGAGTGTCATCACCTCATCAAAAAAAGAGCTTACGTCTCAGCAGGAGCGGCAATTGTACCCATTCCGTTTTTAGACGTGGTGATAGATTTGGGAATTTTGTCGTACCTTATTCCAGATATCAATTCCCGTTTTGGCTTAGCACATGAGCACGTGAGTGTTTACGACCCAAAAACTAAAACTATTCATTGGGATGAATTACGTAAACGCGGTTTTGAATTTTCAGGTTTTGTAGTGGCACGTACTACTGTTAAAAAAACATTTAATGGTTTTTTGGGCAAAATCGTAACGAAACAGGTGACTAAATTTATACCGCTAGGCGGACAAATTGTAGCAGCAAGTTTAGGCTATTTCATGATGAAAAAAATAGCAGAAACTCACCTGAATGACAGTTACAATCTTGCAAAACGTATTCAGCAAAAAAGCCGTACCACTATTGTAAGTTAGTAGATACCTTATGGCTGAGAGCTTAATCTGCTCTCAGCTGTTTTAAAACTGCCTTTAATACTTCTAGACGTGCAGTATATTTATCATCAGTTGCAACAATATACCAAGGTGCGTATTCAGTACTGGTTCGCTCAAACATATCTGCTGCCGCTTTTAAATAATCGTCCCACTTATCACGATTACGCCAATCCTCTGCTGTAATTTTAAAGCGTTTATGTGGGGTTTCTTCTCTGGCCTTAAAACGCTGCTCTTGTTCATCTTTACTAATCGCTAGCCAAATCTTTACCACAATTGTTTGACTATCAAATAAATCTTTTTCAAAACGATTAATTTCGTCATAAGCACGCTGCCACTCTAAAGGCGAAGCAAAACCTTCGACACGTTCAACGAGTACCCGCCCATACCACGTCCGATCAAAGATCGTGATTTTTTCAGCCTCATTAATACGGTTCCAGAAACGCCATAAATAAGGATGACGTGCCTCGTACCGTTCAGGTGCTCCAATACAGTGAATATCATATTCACGCGGATCTAGGTTTTTAACAATTCGCTTAATTGCACCACCTTTACCAGCGGCATCCATCCCCTCAAAAGCAATCACGACATTGCGTTTATCGAAACGCATTGCATCAGCAATTTTTTTGCTGAGTTTATCGAGCTCTTTTTTATATTCAGCTTTTTCAAGTGGCTCATTAGAAGGTTTTAATAAACTCTCTGGAATTTTAGCTTGTTGCCATTTTCCTTTAACTTCAGTTTCATGGTCAGGAAGTTGACGCATGTGTTGCAAAAGGTATTGAGCAAAAAACTGATCGCGTTGCGTTTCATCCTCGCCATCAATAATGTACCAATCGTCGGTAAAACGGCGGCGTAACTTTTGCAAAGTGTCATATTGTTTTTTATTACGCCAGTCTAGGCCGTGGAGCTTATGCCAGTGTTGCTCTGACGGGTCAATTTTGTCCAAACGTTTTTGCAGTGATTTCCATGAAAGATCAAACCAGACTTTAACAACATCGACATAGTTATTTTTCAAATCTTGTTCAAATGCCCGCATACTTTCAACGTAAGCATCAAATCGCGCCTCATCTAAAGGTTCAGACACATGAGTTGCCGTAACAAGCAAATCGCTATACCAATTGCCAAACATCACCACAATTTGACCTTCGGTAGGAATAAACTCCGAATAAGATTGCCAAAATGCTTCTGTATCTGTCAGCACACGTGGTGCATCTGCTTTTACTCTTAAATATCTTGGATCTAGCCACTCGCGAAGCTGCTTAACCGCTTCCCCTTTTCCAGCCAGTTCAATACCACTCATTAAAATGAGTGTACTTTTAGCATTGGGCTTCCCTCGACTTTCTTTTAGAGCATATTGTGCTTCAATCAAATCGACTGAAAGTTGTTCTTCATCTCGAATTTCAAATTTTGGTTGTTGTTCACTCATAGTCCACGACTCTAATCATTTATTGTTTAATTTCGTTGATATTTAACTTATGCGGTTAAATGATGAATTGCTATACAAATTATGTCATTGCGGCCAAATTCCATCTAAAAATTGACGCATGAATCATTTTTTTTACATCTTCTCGCCATAGTACAAGGTTACAATGCCTCTTATGATTTTTTGCAAATAGCCCAATATTAGAGCCTTAAATGTCTAAACTCGCTGCTTTTGATGAACTTTTACAACAATATAAAACATTTAATTATCACGACAATCCGGTGCTTGCCCAACGTTTGCAAGATGTACAAACATGGCTAAAAGAACGGATGAAAGATACACATCATGAATTTTTCAACTTGCCTGAACATAAACTCATGGCACAGTATTTTTTAAATCGTTTATATGGTGGTCCAGAGTTTGATGCCCTCGCTGCACAAATTGAACGCCTCTTGAAATATGCACATAAAGCCGAAAAAGTATTGCCTGAGAATGCAATTAAAACTGGAACTAAATCGGTAAGTTTAGCTGTGCTTGCCACTCAGCTTGATGAACAAGTGGCGATACAGCTTCTTGAGGATTATCCGGCTGATACGGTATTAACCGATGAAATCATGCGCTTAACCTTAACCAAGCTTGATCAGGCAGAAGCTCGTTATCAACAACTCGCTCTTCTTGACGATTTAGGCACAGCACTCGATAAATACATGCGCTCATTTATGATGTTCACGGCTTTTAAAATGTGTAAAGGCATTGCCCAAAAATATCACTTCGAGTTGATGTATGATTTTATCCAAGATGGTTTTACTGCGATGAAACCGTTAAAATCAGCCGAGACGTTTATCAAGACTTTTACGGAAAAAGAACGCCAGATTATTGAAAATGTACATTCAGGGCATCCGAATCCGTTTAGAGTGTGATAAGGTCGGCACAGAGAAAAAATCAACCTTACGAAGTTGAGATTTTATTCATTATATTTGCATGATGATGCCTGTAAAAATAGACAAAATCTGTCATCATGCAGAACTTATTCCGTTTCACTTGAGTTTGAGTCTAGGAGAGACAATATGTCTAACGAAAACCAAAAGCCAACATCTCCAACTGAGCAGGCACAAAGTTCAGACAAAGTTAGCCCATTCCTAAGCTCACCTTTACCGCAAGGTACCCCTCAAGGGCAACAACAAACTTTACAACAAACCTTAACTGATACACCGGTTAACGGTTCTGTACCGAAATACAATTTACCGCGTGGTGCTGGCAATACTGGCAACGTGGGAGAAACCACACACTTTGGTTTCTCGACTGTTAAAACTGAAGATAAAGCTCAAAAAGTTGCAGAAGTTTTCCATTCGGTTGCAAGCAAATATGACTTGATGAATGACTTGATGTCATTTGGTATTCACCGCCTTTGGAAACGCTTTGCAATTAACATGTCAGGTGTACGCCGTGGTCAACATGTGTTGGATATTGCTGGTGGTACAGGCGATTTAGCAAAAGTATTCAGCCGCGAAGTTGGTCCTCAAGGCCATGTCGTTCTTTCAGACATTAACGAATCTATGCTCAATGTAGGCCGTGACCGTTTGATTGATGCAGGCTGTACCAATGTCGACTTCGTACTTGCCAATGCAGAAACTTTAGAGCCTTTTGCAGATAACAGCTTTGATCTACTCACCATTAGTTTTGGCTTACGTAACGTGACTGATAAAGATGCAGCACTTGCTTCTATGTTCCGTGTGTTAAAGCCAGGCGGTCGTTTGCTTATTCTTGAATTTTCTAAGCCTGTATTTGAGCCATTCTCAAAACTTTATGACCTCTACTCATTCACTGCTTTACCAATTATGGGTAAATTAGTTGCCAATGATTCAGAGAGTTATAAGTATTTGGCTGAATCAATTCGTATGCATCCAGACCAACGCACCTTAAAAGGTATGATGGAAAATGCTGGCTTCCAGAACTGTGACTATCACAACCTTACTGCTGGTATCGTTGCCGTTCACCGTGGCTTCAAACTGTAAGGGTTAACGATATGTGGTCGATTCTGGCACTCGGTGCAGTCGAACGTATCATTCATCATCTGATCGATCTGGATGCGGTTACACGCATTCAGCTTAATCAGTTACAGGGCAAAATGTTGCGTGTCGTAATCGACAGTCCGCAACTTTCTGTCGATGTCTTCTTTGACCAAGAAAAAGTACGTCTTGAACCTACTGCAACAGGGCATAGTGAAAAGCCTTCTATTTTTGAACAACGCCCTTTTGATGAGCAATTCAAAATTTCTGAAGCTACAGCAACTTTGCATGTTAAAGATATCATTGAGCTGATCAAACTATTGGTCAGCGATCCAGATCAGATTGGCAATATCCCATTGCAAGGTGATTATCACCTGTTACAGGATATTCAAAAAATCATGCAACAAGCTGAACCAGATTTAGCTGCGCACTTATCAAGATGGGTTGGTCCTCAACTTGCCCACGAAATTGGCAAGATTCAGCTTGCACCAAAACATTTAAAACGCTCTCTTCAAAGTCATCTGTTTTTTGCTGAAGATGCCTTAAAAGAAGATAGCGGTCTATTTGCCCCTCGCTGGGAAATGGACGATTTAAGCCAAGCAACGCGCAAGCTTAATCAAGACATTGACCGTCTAGAAGCAAGATTGCAGCAACTCAACGCACAACTACAACCCTCTCAAGACTAGGTAAGACTGTATATGATTCCGCACGTTTCACGTTTACTCGAACTTTGGCGTATTGCAGCGCACTATAGACTCGATACGTTGTTCCCTGCGGATGAATTACCAGTTAAAGCTCAACGTGCATTAAGTGTTATTAAAATGCACCCAGCCGCATGGTCTAGTCGTGAACGTAAAAATCCTTTAAAGCTCAAAGAAGCTTTGGAAGAGATGGGGCCGCTTGCAATTAAGCTTGGGCAATTACTGTCAACCCGACGTGATTTGATTCCACCTGAAATACTCGCTCAATTGGTCTTACTTCAAGATCAGGTAAAACCTTTTGATAGCAATGTTGCCAAACAACGTATTCAAGATTCGTTAAAAGCTGACGTAAATACCTTGTTTGCTCGCTTTGATGACCAGCCATTAGCTGCTGCGTCAATTGCACAAGTTCATACTGCTGCTTTGCACGATGGTCGTGAAGTCGTTATTAAGGTGACTCGCCCTGACATTCGCAACCAAATTTTGCAAGACTTTGAGATTTTGGCATGGTTAGGCAACACACTAGAAAGCCGCCTTGAAGCTGCGCGTGCGTTGCATTTAAGCGAAATTATTCAAGACTATCGCCAGATCATTTTGAATGAGCTGGACTTGAGTATTGAGGCAGATAACACCCGTCGTATGCGCCATTATTTTACTGGCTCAACCATGATGTATGTGCCTGAAGTCTACATGGACACCAAAGATGTTATGGTGGCAGAGCGTATTACAGGTGTTCCTATTTCAGATACGGCGACTTTCGACCGTCTAGGCATGGACCGCGCACAACTTGCAGAAAAAGGATTAACCATTTTCTTCACGCAAGTATTTCGCGATAACTTTTTCCATGCCGACATGCACCCCGGCAATGTCTTTGTAGAAACAATTAACCCAAGCAATCCACGCTTTATTGCGTTGGACTGTGCGATTATGGGTGAGTTATCTAAGCATGACCAGATGACGATTGCCCGCATGTTGCTTGCTGTAATGAACAGCAACTTTATGCAGCTCATTCAAATTGTGCACCAAGCTGGCTGGATTCCACCGGGTACAGACCAAGATGCGCTATCGCGTGAAATGCGTCGCACGGTTGGCCCAATGGTTTCTAAACCAATGGATCAACTTGATTTTGCTGGCATCTTGATTCAAGTGATGGATATTGCCCGTCGCTTCCATTTAGAGATTCCACCGCAACTCATGTTGTTGCTAAAGACTTTAGTACATGTCGAAGGCCTAGGAACCGATCTTTATCCGCAGCTCGACATCTGGAAATTGGCAAAACCAATTTTGACTGAATGGGTCAAAGCTAACATGAACCCAGTCAAAAATATAAAAGAGTTAGGGCAGCAACTACCTGACCTGCTTTTAGGTGCTCAAGATTTCCCAAGCTTAATTGTTGATAGTTTAAATGGTTTAAAAAATCAGTCTGCTTGGCAAGACCGTCAGTTACGCGAAATGCAGCAACTTCGTTTGCAAATGGAACATCAACAACGCCGCAGTTGGATGTTCGGCAGTACTATGCTGATTTTACTAACCATCGCTATTATTAGTCCGTGGTTCGTTTCGGTTATTTTGATTGTGCTGAGTAGCTTATTAGCACTTTGGCGAGTGATGAAATAACATTTAAATCCCTTGCAATCGCAAGGGATTTTTCTATGACAATAATTTAATTTAAAAAAATTTTTCTAGATCAGTGATAAGTTCATTGTTAAATTGAACCTATAAATACTTCAAAAGAATAAACAATGAAAACACCTCATTTTGCCATTATCGGTGCTGGTACAGCAGGTTTAGCAACTGCGATTTTGCTCGCCCGCGAAGGCAATAATGTGACTATTTTTGAACAAGTTGATGAATTATCTCCGGTAGGTGCAGGTCTTTTACTACAGCCTGCTGGGTTAGCCGTATTTGAGCATCTTGGTGTACTTGATGAAGCCTTAACACTAGGTGCAAAAGTCACAGGTTTAGAAGGGCAACTTCCTGATAAACGCCTTTTAGTAAATAGTCACTATCATGAAGCTTCAACGAATCTTTATGGTTTAGGTATTCACCGTTCTACTTTATGTCACGTTCTTACTCAAAAACTTTCTCAATATTCAAGTCACATTACTTGGCGTATGAACCACACAATTGAAAGACTTGAAGAACACCCTAATAAAATTAGGGTCTTTGGCTTTAATCACAACCAAAAGTTTGATGATTGCTTTGATGCGGTCTTAATTGCCAATGGCTCTCGTAGTCAATTGCGACCAAAAGCATGGGTAAAAGTCGATCAAGCTTATCCATGGGGTGCTGCTTGGAGTATCGTGCCTGAATGTTTAGCACTAAATCCCCAAATTCTGCATCAATTTTATGATCGCTCCAAAATCATGATGGGGATTTTACCTACAGGGGCAATCCCTTCTGCACCCGAGCAACGACTTGCGAGTGTATTTTGGAGCCTACCTACTGCACAATTACCTACATTTTTGAAAGATGAGCAGTCAAAACAGACTTGGTTAAACCAAGTTTCAGAGCGCTGGCCTGATGTAGCAGAATGGTTAAAACAGATTTTGTACAACAATCAAATTCAACCTAAATGGCTATCTGCCCAATACCGTGATGTGGTGATGACTCAATTTGGGCAAGGCCGAATTGGTGTTATTGGTGATGCTGCTCATGCTATGAGCCCTCAACTGGGACAAGGCGCAAATATGGCTTTATTGGATGCTTGGGCTTTTTCTCAATCATTGCAACTTGCCCAAAAAAACCAAAATATTGACTGGTCACTCCTCTGGCAGCACTATCATCAACATCGCCGCTCTTCCACCCAGTTTTATCAATTCCTCAGTCGCTTATTAACACCACTTTATCAATCTGACCATTGGTGGGCGGGAAGTTTAAGAGATCTCGTTTTCCCTTGGATGTATCAGATCCCTTATTTTCGAAAAGAAATGGCAATCACAGTTTCTGGCTTAAAAACAGCTCCATTTCAACAACTTGATTATCAGAAAATTGCTCAATATTGCGAAAAAGAAAATGTACTTAATTCAAAAAGTGAATCTCTTCCCGACCATTAACCTCACAAAAGAATAGCGAGTTATATATGAAAATCAGCCACCTTGATCATCTCGTTTTAACCGTTGCAGATATTGAAAACACCTGTAATTTCTATCAAACAGTATTAGGGTTTGAGGTCATTACGTTTAAAGGTGACAGAAAAGCTTTAAAGTTTGGGCATCAAAAAATTAATTTGCATCAACTAGGCAAAGAATTTGAACCTAAGTCATTACAACCGACTCCTGGATCTGCTGATCTGTGTTTTATTTCAGATACTCCTATTTCAGAAGTGGTTGGACACCTTAATCAGTTAAATATTCAAATTGAAGAAGGCCCCGTTGAACGTACTGGTGCAATGCACCCTATTCTCTCAGTTTATATACGTGATCCAGATCAAAATTTGATTGAGATTTCCAACATTCTCACTTCAGAAATATCTAAATAACGTACTGACAAGTAATGAGAGTAAGCTGTTTGTTAGCCTGACACAGAGAAAAAGCGTAAAGAATTTTTCCGCAAAGTGACGTTCATGCCGTACACTATACAAGCTATTTTTTAGCATCTGACTTAAATCAATTTATAGTTCATATTTCTTTGGTGATTCCTCATGAATAACACGCAATGGCTCGATGAAGTAAAATTTAACGAACAAGGTCTTATCCCTGCCATTGCTCAACATCATCAAACTGGACGCATTTTGATGGTGGCGTGGATGAACCGTGAAGCACTCGCGTTAACAGCAGAAAAAAATCAGGCAGTTTACTTCTCTCGCTCTCGCCAAAAACTCTGGCACAAGGGTGAAGAGTCTGGTCATTTCCAAACAGTTTATGAAATTCGTCTGGACTGCGATGCCGATGTCATTGTCTTACAAATTGAACAGCACGGCGGTATTGCATGCCATACAGGTCGTGAGTCTTGTTTCTACCGTAAACTTACCCCACAGGGCTGGGAAATTGTCGATGTACAGTTAAAAGACCCTACTGCAATTTACGGTGAAAATGCTAAAACAGAAGCTCACGATCACGCCCACACCACTGAACAAGTTGATGTACTTGCTCATTTAGGTCAATTGATGCAAGAGCGGAAGCAAGCGGAAGCAGATACCTCTTATGTTGCCAGCCTCTATAAAAAAGGCATCAATAAAATTTTAGAAAAAGTCGGCGAAGAAAGTGTAGAAACCATTATTGCTGCTAAAGATTTTGCAGTTCAAGATTCAGAAGCTCACTTAAACGATCTCGTTTATGAAACAGCCGATTTGTGGTTTCATACTATTGTCATGTTGGGTTATTTCGATCTTAATCCACAACTTATTATTGACGAATTAGCTCGTCGTCAGGGTTTATCTGGTTTAGTTGAAAAAGCTAACCGCAACAAGGTATAAAATCACTCAGTGTCGAATATTGAAAAACCTAAAGCTACCTATGAGCAAGCAATTGCCATAGACAACGCACGTCTTGGGCAATCATTTAAAGTGATTGCCTATGCAGGTACAGGTAAAACTACTACTTTACAAATGATTAGCGATGCCATGCCTGAGCGGCGCGGTATGTATTTGGCATTTAATAAAGCGATTGCTGGTGAAGCCCAAAACAAATTTCATCGCAATGTCGACTGCCGTACTTTTCACTCACTTGCTTTTCGTAGCGTGCCACGTGGCGTAACTGACAAATTACGTCTACCGCGCTTAAGTCCAAGTTTTATTGCTAAAGAATATCGACTAGAGCCGATTACTTTACGACGCATGATGGGTGGGCGTTACGAGAAATATGTCTTGATGCCAAGCCGACTAGCAAGTCTTGTCGCAAATGCGGTGGGTTACTTCTGTTCAACGAGTTCTCAATACCCTGCACCTCGCCATATTCAAGCACCGAATTGGTTACATCCAGATGATATTATCGAATTACAAAAGCATCTTTATCCTGCTGTGGAACGTCGTTGGCTAGAGTCAATTGACCCGAATCATCAAGCCGGAATTGGCCATGATATTTACCTTAAACTTTGGGCATTATCTGAACCGAACATTCCTAGTGATTATGTGTTATTTGATGAAGCACAAGATGCCGACCCTTTAATGCTGGGTATTTTGCTTCGACAAAAAAATACGCAGGTCATTTATGTTGGTGATGCTCATCAACAAATTTATGCATGGCGTGGTGCGATTAATGCTATGCAGCAATTACCATTACCTGAATCTCGTCTAACCACGTCTTTTCGTTTTGGTGAAACGATTGCTGACGTTGCCAATGCGTTGCTGGGCGGCTTAAATGAGACTGTTCCTCTACTTGGCAATCCGAACCAGAAATCAAGTGTAGTTAATAAACCTCACACTAAAATGCGTGACGCAATTTTATGCCGTACCAATGCCCGTGCGATGGAACTTTTGTTGGCAGGTTTAGTTCATGGCGATAAGGTAAGTTTGCAAGCAGACCATCAAAAACTAAACCGTTTTGTAGATGCTGCAAGCCTCTTGAAACAAGGCAAACGTGTCACCGATGTTCCTGAGTTAGCATGGTTCAATTCATGGCATGATGTTCATGAATACTGTGAAACTAATGAAGGTAGTGACATTAAACCTTTGGTTAAATTGGTTGATGATCACGGGACTGACCCATTAAAGAAAGCACTTGCAAAGATTACACCCATTGAGCAAGCTGATTATGTCATCTCTACAGCCCACAAAGCTAAAGGGTTAGAATGGAACCGTGTTCATATTGAAGATGACTATCAATTTAAAATTAATGGCTTAGAACACAAGATTACAGATGAGGAGTTAAGATTACTTTACGTTGCCTGTACTCGTGCTAAAGTAAGTTTAAATATCCATCATCTTTATGATCTGATACAACAATTAAAACTAAGGGCGCCTTTAAGTCTTCGTCAATCGGTTGGTTGAAGCGCTCATACTTAGGTGAGCCTATGAAACTTGAATCGATCCAATTTAAACATATTGCTTTATTTCACGATCTTAAAATACAGTTTCAATATGAAAAACAGCCTATTACCTTAATTTTAGGTGAACAAGCAACTGGTAAAAGTATGTTACTCAAACATACTTATCATGCTTTAACTTGGTTCCCTGCCCGTCTTAAAGATTTACGTAGCCCTGGTATTGTCATGCCTGATCAAGACATTACTCAGTCGCGCCTACAATCAAGAATCGAAGTGACCATTCAAGTTCCAGCAGAAATTGGCCATTTACCTGAAAGTACCTCTGCCCAACAGGTGGATTCTTCACTATGTAGCTGGAAACTTTTTAAAACTCTAAATTCAAGTGGCATTGGAATAAGCCAAGTTGAAACGCAGCAACTTGATCAAACTATGGCCCTTTATCAGCAAGTCACAAAAAAAGATCCACTACAAGGATTGCCCTTAGTCGCTTACTACCCAGCCGAGCGATTTGTAAATGATATTAATCTGCTGAATAAAAATTTACCCGGCATTACCCAATCGATTTCAGCCTATGACATTAGCCCGCTACCATTTACAACGTTTACTCGTTTTTTTGAATGGTTACGTGAAATTAGCGATATCGAGAATGCCCAAGCTGCACATCTCGTACAACGTATTATTTCCAAACAATCAGATCAGCAAGATCAAACAGAACTATTAAATGAGCTTCAAAAAGAGTTATCAGAGCAGCCTAAACAGCTCACCTCCCCGAATCTCTATGCACTGAAAAATGCATTAAATATTGTTTTGCCTGAACTGAAAGATCTATATTTGCAATATCAACCTCGGCTCCAACTCATGGTTGATTATGAAGGTCAAACCCTACCGTTTCAGCAGCTTTCAAATACAACTAAAACTTGGATTGCGTTGGTAGGCGATGTAGCCCGTAGACTCTGTTTACTTAATCCCTTAAGTCTAAACCCTTGCCTCGAAGGTGACGGGGTTTTATTGATTGATCAGATTGATGCACAGCTCGACTCCACACATTGCACAGAAATCTTGAATCGGCTTCATCAGGCATTCCCGCGCTTACAAATTATTGCAACAGGAAGTCGTGAGGAGTTATTGGAACATGCTTCCAACTATCAATGTTTAAAATTAGAACACGGTAAAATTAGCCATCTTGATTTAAATACAACCAAGCAACAGCTTGAAAACATCTATACATTGCTGCAAAGAAGCGAACCATTAACGCAGTCTATAGAGGCACAACCTCTTAGCTTAATTGATCCAACACCATCTCCAGCACAAATTGGTGTTTTATTTCAGCAAATCCAAAATCTAAATGAGCAACAAAAAAATGAATTGCTCCGCATGATTCATGCTGGAGACACACCAGAAGAAAGCCCTTCTGTTTAAATTTTATGACCCATTTACTCTATTTTTATAATGAAATTCGGCCTCACACAATATAGAGTTTAAGCAGGATTTTTAGACTCTAAAATCACTAGATGTTGTTACTACATGTAATAACATCAGATTTTTACTGCTTTTTTAGTGTACAATAAATTTCATTTTGCGTTTTTATTCTTCAAGTTGCGCAATACAACTTGTTTCTCGCTTTACTTTCTAATTTGGTTGGGCTTTCAGAATACAAGCCTTGGAAATCTCTTTGAATTCCTATCTGTTCTGAAATTAAAATTTCACTTTTAGGCCTCGGCCTAAATCACATATGGATACGAGTGTGCTACCGATAATTATCTTATTACCGTTAATATTAGGCACCACCCTTGTTTCATTGCTTCAACGGTTCTCACGTGGAGTAACGGCTTTAGGGGCAATCGGAGTCAGTTTAACCAGTTTTGGTTTATTACTGGCTCAAGCAAAAACTGTGCTTGGTGGTGCAAGCATTCAACAGAGCTGGGATTGGTTACCTCAATTAGGAATTAATCTAAGCTTCAGACTCGATGCTCTTGGTTTACTATTCTCTCTACTTATTACCGGTATCGGTACACTCATTTATATATACGCCTACTACTATCTTGGCCCTAAAAATTCTTTAAGCAAGCTATATGCTTTACTCATGCTGTTTATGGCAGCAATGCTGGGTATTTCGCTCTCTAATAATCTTATTATTTTATTAGTCTTTTGGGAGCTCACCAGTATTTCATCTTTTTTATTAGTGGGTTACTGGAGTCATTATGAAGCTGCTCAACGCGGCTCTCGAATGGCACTCACCATTACAGGGATGGGCGGTTTGGCGTTGTTGGGTGGATTTGTTCTATTAGGACAAATCACTGGAACCTATGAAATTAATGACATCATGGGCATGAAAGATGCCATTCAAGCTCATTCCCTATTTATTCCAATGTTATTGCTTATTTTGCTTGGTGCATTTACGAAGAGTGCTCAGTTTCCATTTCATTTTTGGTTACCCAACGCAATGGCTGCGCCGACTCCGGTGTCTGCCTACCTACACTCTGCAACCATGGTAAAAGCTGGGATCTTTCTACTTGCCCGCTTATTGCCAATTTTTGTAGGCGCTGCGATCTATCACAATATCGTGACGTTTGTCGGCCTATTTACACTTTGTATGGCCGCATGTTTTGCCATTTTCAAAGAAGACTTAAAAGGGCTACTGGCGTATTCAACAATTAGCCATTTAGGTCTTATTGTCTGTTTGCTAGGTATCGGTTCGCCTTTAGCAGTTGCTGCTGCCATTTTTCATATTATTAACCATGCGACATTTAAAGCAGCTCTGTTTATGCTTGCAGGGATTATTGACCATGAAACTGGTACACGTGATCTTCGAAAACTCAGTGGTATTTGGCAATTACTTCCTTTTACAGCCACATTAACCATGATCACCGCTGCGTCTATGGCAGGGGTACCACTCACCAATGGCTTTATTTCTAAAGAGATGTTCTTTACCGAGCTATTGGCGAATCTTTCAGGTTCAACAGTTATCTTTGCCAGCATAATTGCAACTCTGGCTGGTATCTTTGCAGTAAGTTATTCAATTCGCTTAGTGCATGGCGTGTTTTTTGATGGCCCAATTGGTAAACAAGTTCCAAATAAAAATGCACATGAACCCCCGATCGGTATGCGTTCGCCAGCCATTCTTCTTGCTGTGCTATGTATCTTGGTTGGAATTCTACCTTCTTTATTGGTAGAACCACTGGTCAATAGCGTAACGAGAGCAAGCTTGATGCAACCAGAATTTGCAGGAACTCATCTTGCAATCTGGCACGGATTCAACGCTCCTCTCATTATGAGTATTATTGCTTTAGTGGGCGGCTCACTCTTCTATTTTGCTTTGGCAAAAGATGGCATGATTCGTAAAATTGACCTTGACCCACGTCTTGGCAGATTACAAGGTCGTATTTTATTTGATTTATTTTTAAAACACCTGTTGCTCACCAGCCGAAAAATCAAACAAAAAACTGAAAATGGCTCATTGCAAAGTTACTTGTTCTTGATCATTGCTTTTAGCATCATCATGGTCACCATGCCGCTACTTAATCAAGGGCTCACCACAGGCACACGTGAACTCACTCATGCCCCATGGATTGCCATCGTTCTCTGGCTAACCTTATTCTCGGGTTGCTGGATGATGCTATGGTTCCACCATGAACGTATTAAAGCAGTCCTCATTAGTGGTGCAATTGGTCTGGTTGTAACGATGGTATTTGTCACCATGTCAGCTCCAGATTTGGCATTGACTCAAATTACCGTGGATGTTGTAACCACTGTTCTTTTATTAATGAGTTTATCTTTACTTCCACAGCTAACGCCTTATGAATCTCTGCGCTCAAGACGTTTAAGAGATGCCGCTTTAGCCATTGTTGGAGGCTTAGGGATAGGCTGGATTACGTGGCTGATTTTAACCCGTGATCATAATTCGATTTCATGGTTCTTTGCCCAACAATCTTTACCACTCGGTGGTGGTTCAAATATTGTAAATGTCATTTTAGTTGACTTCCGTGGTTTCGATACCTTTGGTGAAATTACGGTACTAGGAATTGCGGCTATTGGTTCACTTTGCCTCATGGATGGCATGCGTGTACATGGTACAACCATGACCCAAGGTCTCACCTACCGTTTTAATCCATCTCCGCTCATGTTCCGTATTACAGCCTCTTGGGTATTGCCATTAGCGCTTGTCGTAAGTGTTTATATCTTTATGCGCGGCCATAACTATCCGGGTGGTGGCTTCATTGCAGGTCTAATCACCTCAATGGCGTTAATCATCCAATATATTGCGCTAGGTCAAGACCAAACTGAACAATTACTCAAAGCAAAATCAGGACGTCTTTACGAAGTCTGGATTGGTTCAGGTTTAACAATTGCTGGGCTTACTGGTGTAGCTGCATGGTTCTGGTTACGCCCATTCCTTACCAGCGCGCACGTGTATGTTGAATTACCAATTTTAGGAAAACTACATTTGGCTTCAGCTGCAAGTTTTGACTTAGGCGTTTATATCACCGTTGTTGGTGCAACGATGTTGCTCATCTCTGTATTGGGAGACTCTCGCCACTCAAGTATGTCTGGTCCTGTAGTACCACATCGGGAGGAATCATCATGATCAGTTTAGAATTCTTATTGGCTTCTGCTATTGGTTTACTTGTTGCCACAGGTATTTATCTGATTTTGCGTGCTCGTACTTTCCCTGTCGTGCTTGGATTAGCTGTAATTGGCTATGCTGTAAACCTATTTTTATTTGCCATGGGCCGATTACAAATCAGCTCACAAGCAATTTTAACCGAAACAACAAAAATAACCGATCCACTTCCTCAAGCGCTGGTGTTAACAGCCATTGTGATCGGTTTTGCAACCACCGCTTTTATTGTACAACTGGCGCTGCGTAGCCGTTATGAGTCAGGTAGTGATCATGTTGATGCTAAAGAAGACATCTCTCCAACATACGACCCACGCGAGGATGAGCCGTAATGTTTGATTTTTTATCTTTCTGGCAAGAACATGCGCCTATTTTTAGCATTCTCATCCCGGCATTTACTGCTTTTATTTTATTACTGCTCGGCAACCCTGGAGCAGGTGCTTTAAAAGATGACTGGCGACAACCATGGCGTCGTGGCATTAGTCTTGTTTCGGCAATTGCTGGATTAATTACCGCAATTGTATATTTGAGCTTTGCAAGCACGGGCCAGATTACCATTTACCAACTGAGTGAATGGTCAGCACCGTTTGGCATTGTACTCGTATTAGATCGACTTTCTGCTTTTATGCTGGTACTGACCTATGCACTAGTTGTCCCAGTTTTATGGTATGCAAGCGACAATTGGGATACCCGTGGTCGCTATTTTCATGCCATGGTTCATTTCTTGTTAATGGGTATCTGCGGAGCATTTTTAACAGGCGATTTATTTAACCTTTTCGTCTTTTTTGAAATCTTGTTGATGGCTTCGTATGTTTTGCTTTTACATGGACAAGGCAAGCCACGCTTTCAGCTGGGTGTTCACTACGTCATTATCAATCTGTTAGCCTCTGCCCTATTCTTAATTGGCCTTGGTATGATTTATGGTAGTGTGGGTAGCCTCAACATGGTGGATGTTTCACGTCTTATCCCCACACTCGAAGCAGATCAACATAAATTAGCCGTAGCAGGTGCGTTACTTTTATTTGTAGTGTTTGGCATTAAAGCAGCCATGCTTCCTGTAGGTTTTTGGCTACCAAAAACTTATGCTATTGCAAGTACGCCTGTAGCTGCAATTTTCACCATTATGACCAAGGTCGGTATATATTCGATTTTGCGTGTGAATGGAACTGTATTTGACGATGCGCTTAGCCAAGAAATCTTAAAAAGCTGGTTACTTCCTATTGGTTTAATTACATCACTCTATGGTGTGATTGGAGCAATTGGAGCAGATCGATTACGTCGCTTTGTCGGGTTTATGGTGCTTTCTTCAATTGGCACCTTGCTCACGGCAATTGCCATGTCGAATACACAAGCATGGTCTGGCGCATTATATTACTTAGTGCACAGTACGCTGATTGGAGCAGCTTTTTATCTATTTTGTGGATGGATAACCTCACAACGTGGAGATTTTAAAGATCACTTAAAAGTTGCTCCAAGAATCAAACAAGAAAAAGCGGCTATGCTGACTTATTTCTTGATTGCCATGATGCTCGCGGGTTTACCACCTTTTAGTGGTTTCCTTGGAAAAGTATTCATTTTACAAGCGACCGTTGAAACCAGTTATCAAGCATGGATCATTGGTGTGATACTTGTTGTTAGCCTATTAAGTATTATTGCTCTAACACGTGTTGGCTTTATCTTGTTCTGGCGAGCAACACCTCCTGAACAAGATCCAATCCATCCTGCTTATATTCTTTATCGGGCCTTACCAGAACGAGCCCCACCACGTAATGATAAAGTCATCTATGTGTTACTTGCTGGCTTAATGGCTTATGTCGTATTTGCTGCACCTATTCAGCATTACACATTAAGTACTGCTCAGCAGATTCAAGATCATGCGCTTTACCAACGCACTATTCTTAAAGTAGATCAAAACGGTGAATTTATCAGCGTGCAACCATTTGATCCCGCTTACCTACCAGAAACTAAATATGGGGGTGAAGTTGAAGATCATAATGCTTACCTCATTCCTGATATTATTTCGAAAGATACCTTCAATGGTGAACATATTTCAGAATATAAACATCGACAAATTCAGCAACAGGACAAACTACAAACGCCTACCATTGTTGATGAAAGTCAATTGAAACCTATGGAGCCATAACAATGCAGTTATCTCATTTGCTTGAACGCTGGTTTCCACATCCATTTGTTTCCGTTCTTATCATTTTATTTTGGCTGATGCTGTCACATAGTCTTGATGCCAGTGATCTTTTGACGGCTGTGCTTTTAGGCTTGATCATTCCTCGTTTAGTCAAACCGTTCATTACTCGCACACCGCATATTCACTGGAAACCTGCTGTTAAATTATGCTTTGTAGTTCTTTGGGATATTGTGATTTCTAACTTTCGAGTAGCAAAGCTCGTTTTAGGACCTACCAAAAATTTACATCCTAAATGGTATCGTGTGCCACTAGAAACAGAACATGAGCAGGTCAATACATTACTGGCGATGATCATTACGACAACGCCAGGTACTGTCTCTGCGGGTATTGATCAGGAACGTGGAGATATTTTGGTTCACGCCTTGAGCACGGATGATACCGAATCTGACATTCAAGACATCAAACAACGCTATGAAATTCCACTTATGGAAATTTTTGATGTAAAAAGCGAAACGGAGGCAAGTGTATGACAATCCTACCCTATGCTCTAGGTATTAGCTTAATTGCCATTACAATCTCTATGCTACTTTGTCTTTTCCGAATGGTAATCGGTCCATCAATTGTAGATCGACTTTTAGCACTCGATACTCTTTTCTTAAATGCAACTTGCCTCATTGTTGTGCTAGGCATTTACTGGATGACGACCTCTTTATTTGAAGGAGCGCTATTGGTTGCTATGCTAGGCTTCGTGTCTACAGCAGCTTTAGCTCGTTACTTCACAACCGGCCATGTTGTCGATTAAGGAGAGATCAAAATGCAGTTTGTAATGGAAATTATTGTTTCGGTCTTTCTGGTTTTTGGCGCTTTCTTTATGTTAGTCGGCTCAATTGGTATGGTCCGCTTACCTGACTTATTCATGCGCTTACATGCACCCACAAAATCGAGTACGTTAGGATTAGGCAGCTTCTTGATTGCTTCCATGATCTTTTTTGCTTTTCAAGGTCGCTTTGGTTTTGTCCGAGCTACTGATTACACTTTTAGCTTTTATTACCGCACCGGTTTCAGCAAATTTAATTGCTCAAGCTGCGCTACATTTACGTTTGCGCTCGCTTAGTGGAGAAGTTCCCGAAGCAATTGAACGCCCTTTGCCTTGGGATCGTTATAAAATTGGACAGCGTTTCTCGCAAAATAAACCTCCTATGGACCCTCCTAAAGAATAGGCGAAAAAACCAACCAATAAAAAAGCCACCCAAAGGTGGCTTTTTTATTTTTAATTTATATTACTGTTCGTCATCTGACTCGCGTTTCGGTAAATCATTTACCGCTTTCTCGATCAGACCAAACATATAGTTACCATACGCATTAGTCTTATCATAATGGAAACGCAATCTTGGCGTAATACGTGTCTTGATACGACGGCTCAATTCATGACGCAAGAAACCAGAAGCTTTATTTAATACGTCTAAAGTTTCTTTATTTGCTGCTTCACTTTGCTCATCACCAAGCTCACGTCCCATTACAGTGACATAAACTTCAGCATAACCCATGTCTGCACTGACTTTCACCGCAGAGATGGTCACTAGACCACCTAAGCGAGGATCTTTAAGCTCCTGACGGATCAGCTCAGACAACTCGCGTTGTACTGAATCCGCCATGCGCTTTAAGCGTTGGCTACCCGCCATTAAAGACTCCGTTTAATCAATTGAACATCATAGACTTCGATCTTATCTTTCACTTTGATGTCTTTATAACCTTTCACCGCAAGACCACATTCCATACCGGCACGAACTTCTTCAACCACTTCTTTATAGCGACGAAGAGATTCAAGCTCACCTTGGAACACAACCACGTCATCACGTAATACGCGAATCGGTTTATTACGATGCAATACACCTTCAAGTACCATACAGCCTGCTGCTGCACCAAACTTACTTGAGTGGAATACTTCACGTACTTCAGCAACACCCAAGATAGTTTCACGATGTTCAGGAGCAAGTTTACCACTCATGGCATCTTTCACATCATCAATCAATTCATAGATGATGCTGTAGTAACGAATATCGATACCGTCTTGGTCACTTCTCTGACGAGCAGTCGTATCGGCACGAACGTTAAAGCCCAACAATACAGCTTCTGAAGATTCAGCAAGAATCACATCAGACTCAGTAATCGCACCAACACCCGAACTAATTACACGAACTTTTACTTCATCAGTAGATAATTCATGTAAAGCTGCATTCAATGCTTCTAAAGTACCACGTACGTCAGTTCTTAAAACAACGTTCACTGTAGGAACATCTTTTTTGCCCATTGACGACATGATATTTTCAAGACGCATTGCGCTTTGACGATCAATACGTTTTTGACGTTCACGATCAGCACGAGCATCAGCAACTTCACGTGCTTTCTTCTCGTCATTTACGACAAGAACTTCATCACCTGCCATTGGAGCATCTGGAAGACCCAGAATTTCTACTGGAATAGATGGTCCTGCTGATTTAATAGGCTTACCATTTTCATCAGACATTGCACGGACACGACCATATGATGAACCTGCAAGAACAAGGTCACCAATGTTTAATGTACCGTTTTGAACAAGAATAGAAGTTACTGCACCACGGCCTTTATCAACACGCGCTTCAATAACAACACCTTGCGCAGCACCTTCAGCAGATGCTTTTAATTCCATCAATTCTGACTGAATAAGAATTAAATCAAGGAGTTCATCAATACCTTGTCCACTGTGTGCAGAAACCTTAGCAATCGGAACATCACCACCCCATTCTTCTGGAACGATTTGTTTCGTTGTTAATTCATTTAACACACGGTCTACATCAGCAGATTCTTTATCCATTTTGTTGATTGCAACAATAATTGGAGTACCTGCTGCACGCGCATGGTCAATTGCTTCTGCAGTTTGTGGCATTACACCGTCATCTGCTGCAACAACCAATACAACGATATCCGTTGCTTTAGCACCACGTGCACGCATTGAAGTAAATGCAGCATGTCCCGGTGTATCAAGGAATGTAATGATTCCTTTGTCTGTTTCAACGTGATATGCACCAATATGCTGGGTAATACCACCTGCTTCGCCTGCCGCCACTTTCGAACGACGGATACGGTCAAGCAATGATGTTTTACCATGGTCAACGTGACCCATAATGGTAACAACTGGCGGACGAGTTGTTTGCTCACCACGTGCTTCTTCAGCCGCTTCAAGCAAGTTATCTTCCGCTTGTGTATCAGAAACTAAAACAGGGTTATGGCCCATTTCTTCAACAACAAGTGCTGCTATATCTTGATCAATAGCTTGTTCTTGATTAACCAACTCACCCATTTTCATAAGTGATTTGATAACTTCACGTACTTTAATCGCCATTTTTTGAGCAAGATCGGCAACAACAATGCTTGAACCGATTTCTACATCATAAACTTGCTTTTTAACTGGCTTTTCAAATCCATGCTTATTTGCCTGACTTGATTTTAAACCACGTTTGTTATGGTTAACAAAGCTTTGCTCTTCTTGACCACGACGACCACCTTTTTTACCCGCACGAGGGTTAGTGGTTGCGCCACCGCGTTTAATTTCACGGTCTTCTTGCTTAAATGAATCTTCATAAGCTTGGCCAACCAGACCTGAAGCAAGTGGAGAATCATCAATCACACGAATTGTCGTAGTAGCTTCGTCATTTGAATACTTAGACGCCATTTTGCGCATTTGTTCAAGTGTACGTTGCTGAGCTTCTTCAGCCGCTTTACGACGCGCAGCTTCTTCAGTCGCTTTTAACTGAGCTGTTTGTGCTTCACGCGCTTTCTTTTGCTCTAATGTTTCTGCTGGTTTTGGTGCAGGTTTTACTGTACCACCACCACGTCTTTTCACGACTACAGCAGCTTTAGGAGCTGTCTGTGCAGCGCTATCTTGTTGATGAGCAACACGCATAGCATCTAAAGTTGCTTTTGCTTTTTGCTCTGTTTGAAGACGCGCGTTTTGCTGTGCAGTGTCACGCGTTTGCTGTTCTACACGTGTTTTAGCTTCAGCTTCTGCACGTGCTTTAGCTTCAGCTGCAATTTGTTCAGGGTTTGGTTTAGCAAAAACCTGTTTTTTACGTACTTCTACGTTAATTGTTTTTGCTTTACCTGAAGTACTTGCAACTTTAGCGGTACTGGTTGTTTTACGTTTCAACGCAATTTTTCCTGTGTTACCACTTTCCTGACCATGCACTTTTTTCAAATGATTGACTAAAGTATCCTGTTGTTCAGTGGTAATAATATCGTCTGCTGTACGTTGAGGCAAACCTGCTTCACGAGCCTGTTCTAGGAGCTTCTCAACAGGACGTTCTACACTGAGAGCTAACTCTTTAATCGACTTGTCCGTCATATTTCATCTCCTAGTTAAACCATGATTCGCGAGCTTTCATGATCAATTGACCTGCTTTTTCATGATCAAGACCTTCAATATCAGAGATATCATCAGTAGCCTGATCTGCCAAATCGTCGACAGTAATAATACCGCGCGCGGCAAGCGAGTAAGCGATCTCAGAAGTCATGCCTTCCATAGTTAGAAGGTCTGCGCTCGGTTCTTGAATATTTTCTTGCTGTTTCAAAGCATCAGTAAGTGCTGCTTCTTTTGCACGACTTTGCAATAACTCAACCAATTCAGCATCAAGCTCAATTTCGTCAAAAGTTTCAGCTGGAACATAAGCAATCTCTTCTAAAGAGGTAAAGCCCATTTCCACCAATGCCATTGCTAAATCTTCTTCAATATCGAGACGTGATACAAACATGTCAAGATATTGCTGAGCTTCATTTTGCTGACGAGCACGATACTCTTCTTCAAGCATCATGTCGAGTTTGTAGCCAGTTAAATCAGAAGCTAAGCGAACGTTCTGGCCTTGTGAGCCAATCGCACGAGCCAATTGATCGCTGGTTGCAAAAATAATATCGGCACTTCTTGCATCTTCATCAAGCACGATGCCTGAAACATCAGCTGGTTCTAATGCACTTGCAATGTACTGAGCTGGATCATCAGACCAGACCACTACATCAATACGTTCACCGTTTAACTCTTGTTGTACTGCTTGAATACGCGTACCACGCATACCAATACATGCACCGACAGGGTCAATACGATGGTCATTTGTTTTCACTGCAATTTTAGCACGAACGCCTGGTTGACGTGCCGCTGCTTTAATTTCAATAATTTCTTCAGAAATCTCAGGAATTTCTTTTTTCATTAAAGCAATTAACATTTCAGGCTTAGCGCGTGATAACAACAACTGAGCGCCACGACCTTCACGGTTCACATTGTATAAAATAGCGTTCATACGTTGTTTCGGGCGAAGAATTTCTTTAGGAATCATTTCTTCGCGCGCAAGATAAGCTTCTGCGTTGTCGCCTAAATCGATAATAAAGCCATCTTTGGTTTGTTTTTTCACTTCACCGTAAATCAACTCACCAACTTTAGACTCGTATGCATCAGCAACTAAAGCACGCTCAGCTTCACGAATTTTTTGTACAATAACTTGTTTTGCAATTTGTGCAGCGATACGACCAAACTCAATAGATTCTACTTCGAGTTCACGTACATCACCAATTGACCATTTAGATGGGTCAAGGTCAGAAATCGCATCTTGGCAAGCTGGCATTTCATGATCTTCATCTGCCACAACAGTCCATTGACGGAACGTACTGTAATCACCAGTTTTACGATCAATTTCTACACGAAGCTGAGCTTCTTCAGCATGCGTACCTTCGTAAAATCTTTTCTTCGTTGCGGCAACTAGAGCTTGTTCTAAAGCCTCGAAGATCGCTTCACGACTAACACCTTTTTCATTACTAACCGTTTCAACAACGGTAAGAATTTCGCGGCCCATAAGTCACCTACCGATTTCTTATAAAATTTAAATAAATTTAATCTTGATAGATCAAGTTTGCTTTATCGATATTGTTGCTGTCGATCTCAAGCACATGCTGCCCATCAACTTCAACCTGAATTTCTTCATTTTCAAGGTCTACTGCGATAAGTTTTGCTTGAAATTTACGACGGTTTTCTACTGCTGCAATCAAACGCAAAGCAATTTGTTGTCCAATGTAGCCTTGTAACTGTTCTAGTTGAAAAAATGGACGATCCCAGCCCGGTGAAGAAACTTCTAATGAATACTCACCTGAAATTGGATCATGAACATCCAGCATTGCGCCGACTTGTTGTGTTACACGCACACAATCTTGTACACCAATACCACGGCCTTGTTCTACTTCGCCATCTTCATCAAGTACAGGCTCAGCATCTTCACTTACCGCTTTGTCGATATAAATACGCAATAATGAACGTTTGCCTTGTGGGAGAAACTCGATTCCCCAAAGGTCGACACCACATGCTTGTACTGCAGGAACAATTAAGTCATGCAATGCTTGGGATTTATTTGATAATTTCATTTACTCTCGTCATTCTCGTGCGATTCAATCGGTTGTTTTAACCGACACAGACCTACTATAGTGAAGCATGACTATTTGACCAATTGATGTCGAAACTACACGATAGCGATACGATAACCAATAAAAAAGGGCGTTAATCGCCCCTGTCTTGCACAGAAAACAATAGTCCACTGTGCAAAAAGGCCCACTTGTTTGTGAGCCTCTTTTAAGAAACTTGGTAGCGGGAGCTGGATTTGAACCAACGACCTTCGGGTTATGAGCCCGACGAGCTAC
>Ga0065703_1000113_pt1 | contig 60359 bp, 68 predicted proteins | sample SwiRhicommunBV21_FD_59090 | JGI IMG/M metagenome (GOLD analysis project Ga0065703, IMG submission 59090) | Switchgrass rhizosphere microbial communities from Buena Vista Grasslands Wildlife Area, Michigan, USA - BV2.1 v1 | ecosystem: Host-associated > Plants > Roots > Rhizosphere > Soil ...
CACGGCGGTAACCGGGGTTCGAATCCCCGTAGGGACGCCAAATTCTAAAAAGTCACTGCATAATGTCAGTGGCTTTTTTCTTGCCTTAAAAATGAAAAACCAATCAATGATTAGCTTTTCATATGCTCCATTAGCTCGCAATTCCCACTTGTACTTCAAGGCGACCCGACTGTACCCGTAGTCCTCTAATTTCAAATTGATCTACCAATTGCTGGACCAACTCTCGACTTTCTCTCAAAATATTCAAACCCGGTAAAATACTAAAATCAGTCAAACTCAAAAGCTTTTCAACCATCCATGAACGGTTATTAATAAAGTCAATAAATCCTGCTTGCTCTAGGTCAATAAACCACATACGGTGACCATCGCGCTGGATGCCAGGAATATCGCCAATCAAGTGATTAATAAGTGATGGAATCGGTAACATATTCACCACTTCAAAACCAACTCGGCCAATACGGCGCACAGCCCAGTTTGATAATGTTCCCCCATGGCGAATCTGGACATCAAGGCTCTCATCCATTTGACGTAGGCGCAAAAATTTTTCCTGCCCAATACGACATTCCAATACTTTAAAATCTAAACTTAAACGATACATGAAACGATGGTAATGTCCATCGATCTCGACTTGGAAACTATCATTGCCACACTTGATTTTAATATCATCAATTTCAGAACGATCTATGCGCTTACGAATTTGATTGTTTAATAGCATTTCCGGTAAATACAGCGTTAAGGTGCTCTTCCCCAAAAATGTACGTGCCATGATCAACGCGACTTGACGTGCAGTTTCACTGGTTTCAGACACCATATCTCTCACAGTACCTGCTGCCAGATTTGTCATTCCGACAACTCCACGTCTGGTGTGAGTGGTCACTTGGTCGAGCGCATCTAATGCAGCATCCGCGACCCCTGCAATATTACGTGTCGTATCACTAGCGAACCCGACCGCATCTTGGGCATGTTGCAATGTCTTATGCAGTAATCGACGAGATAATGACGGTTTTGCGGTATCTGGGTTATCTACAGCCGATGCTGTTGTTGTAGGCTTCGACTCATTGTCATCTTGTTGACCCAAGTCTCTCTCTCCTTTTTATATTTATTTCACATCCTATTTATGAGTATTTAAGCTCATTTATAGTGCTAATCACACTTCATTTTTCTGTAGATTAGCATGCTCTACAATATTATTTTAATTTTTATGTGTACGCATAAATCATCTACTTTTTGTATTTCCTTGTTTATTCAAAATTAATTTTTTGCTAGCTCAAAGCACTTCATCGATATCTTACAAATTTTTTTCTTTTTCGACATTTCCGTTAGAATAGATTCAAACTGAATGTGGAGTTCCTATGCAATACCGTTGCCCTCAATGTCAAAGTGTTAAAATTATGCCTGTAAGCCAAGGCATTAACAGCGCAAAACCAACTGTTCCTAAAAGCCTTGCTATCTTAATTCCTGCAATTTTTATGCTTTTACTCTTGGTTATTATTAGCATTTTTATGTGGATTTTTGGCAATGGTGCAAGCAGCTCTCTTCAAATTGCAACAGTAGTTGTTTTTGTTGTGACTGTAGGGGCAGGTTTTATGTTCTGGCGTGATTTACCAGACTTTAAACTGTCTATGCAAGCATTTATGCAGTCACAAAAACATTGGAAATGCCGTGACTGCAATAACGAGTGGGAAATCTAATCAATTATTCACATCAGTTTAATGCTGATGTGAATGTGCTTCGTCAGCATGTTCATGGGGAGCATGCTGGGCAGTGTGCTGACAGTTAATCTCCTCGTCATCTTCAATTTGCAAAGTAACCTCTGCAATCCCATGTTCATGAGATAGCATTTCAACTGCTTCATTATAAAGCCTTGTACGCTCTGCTTCTGGCGCAAACAAGTGCACCGTTAAATGAATATTTTTAGACGTAATGGCCCATACTTTAAGTTGATGAATACTTTCAACGCCATTTAAAGAAAGTAGATCTGTACGTAATTTCTCAATATCCACTTCTTCTGGCACACCTTCGAGCAAAATATTAATGCTCTGTTTAAGCAAAATCCATGTTCTTGGTAATACCCAAAAGCCGATGAGTACGGCAATAAGCGTGTCAATCCAGTACCAGTTGGTGAAATAAATCGTTATTGCCGCGATGATCACTCCTACCGAACCCAATGCATCGCTTAAGACCTCTAGATAAGCACCTTTAACATTTAGACTAGAGTTAGCGCCCGACATTAAAATTTTCATTGAAATGAGGTTAATTACTAAGCCAACTGTTGCCACAATAAGCATACCCACGCTTTGGATTTCAGGTGGCTTAGAGAACCGGATATAGGCCTCATATAAAATATAAACTGCCACCACAAAGAGCATGAGCGCATTGAATAAAGCTGCCAAAATTTCAAAGCGCTGATAGCCAAAAGTACGCTTATTATCAGCGGGACGTTTTGAAATTTGAATGGCAACCAAAGCAATTGCCAAAGCAGCTGCATCTGTAAACATATGTGCAGCGTCAGAGAGCAATGCCAAACTTTGTGTGATTAAACCTGCAATTACCTCAACAATTAAAAACGTTGTAGTAAGAGCTAAGGCAATTGTTAATTTTTTAGCATTACCTTCAGTCACTACGGCATGACTATGATCATGTTGTCCACCCATGTTGCGGACTCCTTATTATTTATCTTTATGGTGAGGTAAAAGTAACAATGAATGCATCATTATTTTTACCTCTTTCAAACACTTTTTTGACTCAAGTTCTGTAATCAAAAAAGATATCTCAAATCGATGACATTATGAATGCTCAGCGCTTTTCGCCTTGCTTTCATTCATCCATCGATAAATTACTGGTAATAAAACCAGAGTTAATATCGTAGATGAAATAATGCCACCAATAACAACCGTTGCCAAAGGTCGTTGCACTTCTGCACCGGTTCCTGTTGCCAAAGCCATTGGAATAAAACCAAGCGAAGCAACACAAGCCGTCATTAGAACGGGTCTTAAGCGTAAGATCGCCCCATTCCAAGTTGCAGTTTGAATATCAAAGTTTTCTCTAAGCTCTTTAATAAAACTCAGCATCACCAGACCATTCAAAACAGCAACACCCGATAAGGCAATAAAACCGACACCCGCTGACATTGAAAGTGGAATATCCCTCAGCCAAAGCGCGATAATGCCACCCGACAAAGCAAACGGAACGCCGCTAAACACCAACAGACTTTCTTTAATGTTATGGAATACAGCCATGAGTAAAATGAAAATCATAGCAAGCGCTAATGGAACAACAATTTTCATTCGTGCAGCAGCTGAGGCTAGATTTTCAAACTGACCACCATATTCCAACCAATACCCTGCTGGTAGTTGTTCTTTTGCGAGCGTTGTTCTTAACTCTTGAACAAATGACCCTAAATCACGGCCTTCTACGTTAGCGGTAATAATGACACGGCGCTTACCATTTTCACGTCCTACCTGATTTAAGCCTGAGGTACGTTCAACTTTAGCGACATCTTGAAGCTGGATTAGACCGCCATTTGGTAATTGAATCGGAAGTTGGGCTAAATTTTGAATGGTACGTTGCTGATCCTCTAAGCGAATTTCAAAATCGAACCGTCTATCACCTTGTAAAATCTGCCCTACATTTTGTCCACCGACACTTGCCGCCACAATATCTTGAATGGCTTTGGCAGATAATCCATATTGCGCGGCCAAAGGACGATTAATTTCGATACTTAGCACAGGCAAACCGCTCGTTTGTTCTACCTTAACAGCTGTAGCACCAGAAATCGTCTGTATCTTTTGGGCCAATGTCTGAGCCTGCTCATTAAGCACTTGCATATCATCGCCAAAAATCTTGACGCCAATATCGCTACGAATGCCTGAAATCAGCTCATTAAAACGCAGCTCAATCGGTTGAGAGAACTCGCTGTTATTGCCTGGTAATGTCGCCAAGAAAGCCTGCATACGCGAACGTAGTTCATCTAGCGTTTCTTTAGAGTTTGGCCATTGATCATGAGGTTTAAGTAAAATGACTGCATCAGAGATATTAGGTGGCATCACGTCAGTTGCAACCTCAGCTGTTCCTGTTCGTGCAAAAACAGCCTTTACCTCTGGAAAGTTTTTCAAAATGAGCTTTTCAGTATTTTCTTGCATTCGCAATGATTGCTCGAGCCCTGTACTAGGTGAACGCATTTGCTGCAAGGCAAAATCACCTTCGCTAAGTTGCGGTGCAAATTCACTGCCCATTTGGGTAGCTAACACGCCAGTAAGCACTAAAATACTTAATGCAAAACTAACAACCACAATCTTAAGTTGATAAGCCTGATCGAGGATATCTCGGTATTTCTGCTTTAAAAGAAGCATCCAACGTGTTTCTTTTTCTTTCACTTCACCCGTAACAAAAAGAGCAACTGCCGCAGGTACAAATGTCACAGAAAGAATCATGGCACCCAATAACGCCATAACCACGGTCATTGCCATTGGATGGAACATCTTGGCTTCAACACCAGATAAGGCAAAAATAGGTAAATAGACCACTAAAATAATCATTTGCCCAAAAATAAGCGGTCGGCGGGCCTGTTTTGCTGCAAGGAAAACTTCTTTGAATCGCTCAGTGCGTGTAAGTGGTCGATGTAAAGCATGCTGTGCTTCTGCTAGACGTCGAATACAGTTCTCTACAATAACAACCGCACCATCTACAATAATCCCGAAATCAAGCGCTCCTAGGCTCATCAGGTTGGCACTAATGTTTTGTTCAGCCATACCTGTCAGAGTAAATAGCATCGAAAGTGGGATAACACAGGCAGTAATTAAAGCTGCTCGGAAATTTCCAAGGAAAATAAACAGAATCACAATAACCAGAATCGCCCCTTCTACAAGGTTCTTCTGTACTGTTGCAATTGCTTTATTTACCAAACTCGTCCGGTCATAAACCGTTTCGATTTCTACACCTTTAGGTAGGGTAGATTGGATTTCCTTAATTTTGGCATCAACCGCCTGAGCAACGGTACGGCTGTTCTCCCCCATCATCATCATGGCAATGCCAAGAACAGTTTCTTCACCATTGTAAGTTGCAGCGCCTGTTCTTAAATCATGCCCAATAGAGACATTCGCCACATCTGCCACACGAATTGGTAAACCATTTTTAGTGCTTACAGTAATGTTTTGAATATCTTCAACACTACTTAGCATGCCCGGCACACGAACAGTGAGCTGCTCGCCATTCTCTTCAATAAAACCTGCACCACGATTTTCATTGTTTTCTTGCAAAGCAGTCTGAAATTCATTAATTGAAATCTGAAGCTGCTGCAAACGTTTTAAATCAGGAGAAACAATATAGGTTTTATTGTAGCCACCAATACTGTTAATTTCGGCTACACCTTTCACCCGCTGTAATTGAGGACGTACAATCCAATCCTGAATTTCGCGTAAATCCATAGCTGTATAGGCTGTACCATCAGCTTTTTTAGCACCAGATTTTGCTTTTACGACCCATTGGTAAATTTCACCTAATCCCGTTGAAACAGGAGACATAACTGGATCAACTGATTCAGGTAGTTGTCCGTCCGCCTCTTGTAAACGCTGGTTAATCAGTTGTCTTGCCCAATAAATATCTGTTCCATCTTTAAAAATAATGGTGACTTGGGAAAGTCCATAACGGGAAATAGAGCGAGTCTGTTCCAGATTAGGAATTCCGGCCATCGCATTTTCAATAGGATAGGTAATCCGCTGCTCGACCTCTAAAGCCGTATATCCATTTGCTTGAGTATTAATCTGGACCTGAGCATTGGTAATGTCTGGAACCGCATCAATAGGAAGCTTTTGATAACTCCAGATTCCGACTCCAATCCACGTCAACACAAATAGCATGACCCAAATAGCATTTTGAATGGCAAATTGAATAACTCTGTCAAATAGCCCTTCGGGTTTGGGCAGTTCGGGTTTATTAATGTCCATGCTCTGCCTCTCCTTTTTCCAGTTCGGATTTCAGCAAGAAACTGCCTTCGGCAACATAGCGCTGGCTTGGATTAATACCTTTTACAACTTCGACCCATTGACCATCTTTAGAACGTTGCCCCAACTGTACCGTGACAGGTTCAAACTCAAAGCCTGTTTTGACCATTTTTGGAGTAAAGATAACGTCTTTACCTTCAACTTGCTGGATCGCTTGTGCTTTTACACGTGTTACTTTTTGCGTTGAACCTGAATTTAGCTCAACGTTAACCATTAGATTTGGACGTAATTCACTATTATTTGCTAAGACCTTTGCACGGACTTGTAAACGCCCTGTTTGAGCATCAGCCTCTGTTGTTAAGCTTTGAACCTGTGCAGTAAATACATTCCCAGTTTGCAAAGATTTAAATTCAATTTGCTGGTTTGGCTGCACATTCATATTTGCAGTACTTGGTAAAATAAACTCTAGCCACAACTGATCAAGTTGATTAATAATAAAAAGCTGATCTGCAAGCTGTACGTTTTCACCCACCACAATATCTTTATTACTCACCGTGCCAGCAATTGGAGCTGTTAAGGTATAGCGTCCTCCTGAACCAGAACCTGCGCCGAATGCACTTAAGCGTGAGCGAGCTGCTTTAACCTGAATTTGGGCTTGCTGGTAAGCGTTATAAGCTCGTTGATAATCTTGTTTGGCAGAAATTCCCTGAGACCATAAGCTACGTTCACGTTCATAGTCCTGACGCGTTAAATCAAGATTAGACTGTGCAATTTGTAAATTGGCTTGTTGATCGACTAAATCTGGAACCAATAAGCTTGCGAGAGCCTGACCCTTTTTAACTTGTTGCCCCAATTCAACATAGACCGCTTCGACACGACCACTAAAACTTGGTGAGACATGGGCTTGACGGTCAGTATTTACAACCAGTTTGGCTGGATAAGTTTGAAGCTGAGCAACTTCACCTAATTCAGCCTGTTCAATTTTTAAATTTTGTTCCTGCATTTGTTGAGCAGTGAGCATCAATGGTTTTTCACCCTCGTCATGATGTCCTTCACCCTCTTCTTCAGCATGCTCATGCTCTTCTGAGGCTTCGGAAGAGGCAGGTTTATTTTTAGAATTTAAAACGAGTAGCCCGATTAATATAGCAGTGATTGCAGCAATCACCCCAACCCAAAGCCATTGAGAATTTTTCTTTAAATTTGTCGACATTATTATTCTCCTGCCTGAGTTGGGAATGTTTGACTTTGTTGCCAAGCACGTTGATTGAGTTGCATTAAGGCATCTTTCGCCATGATTTGTTCTGGTTCTAACCCAAGACGCAAACTTTGAATTTCAATTGAGTTTTGCCAAGCTTGTTTTAATAGCTCGACTTTACGTAAACGGACATCTTGCAATTGCATGGTAGCTTGCTGAACATCGGTAACGGCGAACTTACCCAAACGGAAACCTTGTAATGTTTTTTGTTGGACTTGAGCCGCAAGAGGAACTTGCTGATCATTCAGTTGTTTAAACTGGATGCGTAAACCTTTCAATTCAGACATCAAAGTCTCAATATCTGCTTGATTCTGCTGTCGATAAAAACTTTGTTGGCGTTGAGACAGCTCTTGCTTGGCTTGAGCGATCTTGACTCCATACTGTTGGCGATTAAAAAGATTTAAAGGAATTTCTACGCCTAAACGAATTTGGTTATCTGTACTCTGCTCTGGAGAACGAGTGTTATTAACACCCAAAGTTACAGTAGGTTGTGGCCTTGCTTTTGCCTTAAGTTGTTGAATATTGGCTTGCTGCGCAAGAGCATCTAACTGGAAAGAGCGCTCCAATAAATTATTTTGTGAATCTTGGTTTGGTTCTACATTTGCTGCCAGCGCCCATAATTGGTTTGGACTTTGGAATAGCTGAAACTGACTTGAACCACCACCCCATAAATTCACTAGTTGCTGTTTCGCAACTTGGAGTTTTAAATCGACTTGTTGATATAAACGCTGATTTTCCAAGTGAGACATACGCACTCGGTCTACATCAACTTGAGCAATACTGCCTGCCTGATAACGTTTTTCCGATGCTAGTAAATTTTCTTGGCTAACGGATAGCTGCTCGCCAATGAGAGACTTTTCAAGCTCAAGCAAAGCCACTTGCGACCAAAAATATTTAACGATTAATCCAAGTTCAGCTTGATAACGCTGCTCAGCCAAATCAATTTTTGATATTTCCACTTTTGCTAAGTTTTGCGCAGCCTTACGTTGTCCAAAAAGATCTAAAGGCTGAGAAATACCTATCGCAAGTTCTTTTTCTTGATCACTCTGGAAACCTGTTTGCTCAATGGAAAGACTTGGGTTGGCCCATAAACGACTTTGCTTTAAATTAGCCTCAGCCATTTGCTGCTGTGCTTGCCAAACACCTTGCTGACTTTGATATTTTTGTACCTGCTCTAAGGCTTGGTCAAAAGTAAACGCTGCTTTTTGAATATAACGTTCTTGTTGAATCTCAGACTGAGCCATCGTTACTTGTGCAGCCAATAGCATGGCAACAGATAGACTTGAGATGGTTAAAACTTTTTTTAACGTTTATCTTAACGTTACTCTCTAAGTGATAAGTAGAACTCACTCGATTTGAAAAAATAGAAGACATGTTTTTGCCCCGCAATAAATAAGAGATGCGGTGGGCTTATTTTGGCTACCCCACCTATAGCGGGGTTAAAACAGGAGGAGGTTTTAAAGCAGTAAGATGGGGTGACTGGTAAGAATTAGACCAGTGATAAATTTGTGAGAGTTCCTGCACATGGACTACAGGTGCTTCAGCTTGTTTTGCAACTTCAGTCATCACAATATGAAAACATGAAGGCAAATGATCATGGTGATCTTGCAAATCTAAAGGAGCTTTATGAGAGGTGTTTCCAGCATCGTTCTGTTCAGTATGAGCTTGATGTGAAGATTGATAAACATTCAAAGCTGCATGATGCCCGAAATGATGCAATGCTTTTTCCTGATTTTCATGCGCGCAAAATGCCGCTGCCACATTCCATAAACTCTGGAATATGAGCAAACTAAACAAGACGGACATAAAAATTGCGGAACGTGGCAAAAGCGCACCATTAAGCTAAAAAGTTGAACAAAGCCACTATAACAGGCAGTAGGCATGTAATAAAATTACAAAACCTCGAATCACGAATCCCCACCTTTTAATTTAGAACTTATCTCACGTTAGACGAGACAAAAATAACTTATTATTGAGTAATCATTATGTACAAGCTTTTTTCTGCATCTATATTAACAATTTGCCTTGGCTTAACTGGCTGTGCAACGTCAATGCTATCATCAGCCTTGCCCGATGAAACAACCCAAGTTCAGACGAATACCTTAAAAACAGATCAAATTATTGCCCTAGGACAGGCAGTTAAAAATCAGCAGGAACAAGGATTAGTATTTATAGGTCAAGACTATAATTATTTAATGACTGATGGTAGCGCAGAGTTTCTAAAAATTATTAAAACCATTCCAGCCACGGAAAGAACGCTTAATATCCCCTCTCCACTTGTGCTCACTATGGATGATCCAAATCATTTTCACGGAGTAATACAGGTTCGCTATAATACCCGCATGGGAAATCTAAATGAAAAACAAAAAGATATATTAAAGGATTTGGGTTTTAAACAGAATTTTGCCATGCTCCAAGCTCAAGAGAATACCCCATATCCCTATATTAATATTCTTTTCAAAGGCCAGCTTTATGAAGCTAAAGACCTAAAAGATATTCAACAAAAACTAGCAACTCCATACGTAGTTGAATTACAGGAAAAAATTGAAACAACTAAGAAACATCCATTCAAGCGTGCTACCCGCAAGGTTTTGTACCCTTTAGCAATGACCTTTGATGTAATTGTCTTTGCACCCTCTTTAATATGGGCAGATTTACATGGTGACTTTAATAAATAAAGCACTCAGAGCTATAAAGATAAAAACCAGCCCTTAGGCTGGTTTTGTTTAAAAAAATTTCTTTTGTTTGATATTTATAAATTTTATTAAAATTTTTTGGAGAAATATAAAAAAGAATATTTCAAACAAGTGCTATTTTTTTAACTTTTAAAGCATGAATTCACCTAGAAATGAGAAGGTATAGCCATATAAATTTCGCTTAGCATAAAAACAACTGTAACTTTTATGTAAGTTAAAACCTCATCTGTTTTCATCCAAATGCGCTATATCACATTTACAAAAAAAAACATAAGATTTCAATATAAGGGACTAGCTTAAAAGTGTGAGTCAATTCAATCAAATTGAGGAACAAGGGAGACTATCATGAATATGAAATCAATCAAGCATGGGCTTAATCACTTGTTTGCTTTTGAACACTTACCTTCCGATATGCATTCGCAAGCGGTTGATGAAATTGAACAAGGCTTACGTTTTGAAGAACTTGCAGAGCAAGATCATGAGCGTATGCAAAACTGGTTAAATGTAACCCCAAATGATCGAAATGCCATGTGGTGTTATCTACGTGCAGCTTTACGCGGTAGTTCCGATGCTTCCTTTAAACTTGGTATTGGTTATCTAAATGGTCAATTTGGATTAGATAAAAATTATCGTGAAGCTGAAAAATGGTTACAAAAAGCAGCAAGCCAAGGCCATCCCGATGCGGAGCGGTGCCTACAAGAAGCATTTAGTAAACTAGCTTTTTCATAAAGCAAAAAAACCAGCCCTTAGGCTGGTTTTTTAAATTAACAGAGATTAACCGCTAATTTTTTTGTATTTCGTACGTTTTTGAGCAGCATCATCACCTAAACGTGACTGGCGATATGCCTCGTATTCAGCATAGTTACCTGCGTAGAACTCTGGCTGTTCATTTTCAAATGACAAGATATGTGTCGCAATACGGTCAAGGAACCAACGGTCATGCGATACCACCATTACCGTACCAGGGAATACAAGAATTGCATCCTCAAGCGCACGTAAAGTTTCAATATCCAAGTCGTTTGATGGCTCATCCAGTAAGATTACGTTTGCACCTAACTGTAAGATCTTCGCCAGTTGTAAACGGTTACGCTCACCACCAGACAATTCACCTACACGTTTTTGCTGATCTTGACCTTTAAAGTTAAAACGGCCGATATAAGCACGTGATGCGATTTCGTAATCACCGATTTTTAAGATATCTAAACCGCCAGAAACTTCTTCCCAAACAGTTTTATTATTATCTAAAGTGTCACGGATCTGACCAACATAAGCAACTTTAACCGACTCACCTAGAGTCACAGTACCTGTATCAGGTTGCTGTTCGCCGGTCATCATACGGAATAAAGTCGTTTTACCTGCACCGTTTGGACCAACGATACCAACAATCGCTGTTGGAGGTACGGTAAACGTTAAGTTTTCGTACAACAAGCGACCGTCAAATGATTTGCTGATGCCTTCCACTTCCACAACTTTGTTACCCAAACGTGGACCAGGTGGAATATAGATTTCAGACGTTTCATTACGTTGCTGGAATTCTTTAGAGTTAAGCTCTTCAAAACGTTCCATACGCGCTTTGTTTTTCTTTTGCTGACCTTTAGCATTTGAACGAACCCATTCAAGTTCTTTTTTCAATGCTTTAGCAAAAGATTCTTCTTGTTTATTTTCCTGCTCTAAACGAGCATTCTTTTGTTCTAACCAAGAAGAATAGTTCCCTTGATAAGGGATACCCATGCCACGGTCAAGTTCAAGAATCCACTCAGCCACGTTATCCAAGAAATAACGGTCATGCGTAATCGCAACGATAGTGCCAGGGAAATCTTTCAAGAAACGTTCTAACCAGGTTACAGATTCTGCATCCAAATGGTTCGTCGGTTCGTCCAGAAGTAACATATCTGGTTTCGAGAGCAATAAACGGCAAAGTGCAACACGACGGCGCTCACCACCAGAAAGTAATGATACGTCTGCATCCCAAGCTGGAAGATTCAAAGCATCCGCAGCAATTTCAAGCTGGTTGTTTAGGTTGTGTGCATCCCAAGCATGGATAATTGATTCTAATTTTTCCTGCTCTTTTGCAAGTGCATCAAAATCTGCATCTGGATCTGCATATTCTGCAAAAACCTGATCAAGACGTTCTAATGCATCTAAAGCTTCACGCACGCCATCTTCAACGTTACCACGAACGTCTTTACTCGGATCTAGCGGTGGTTCTTGCTCTAAATAGCCGATTTTAATTCCAGGTTGTGCACGAGCCTCACCAGAGAAATCTTTATCTACGCCAGCCATAATACGAAGCAAGGTAGATTTACCTGCACCGTTCAAACCGAGCACACCAATTTTGGCGCCCGGGAAAAATGATAAAGAGATGTCTTTTAAGATTTCGCGCTTTGGCGGAACCATCTTAGACACTCGGTTCATCGTATAAATATATTGGGCCACGCAGGACTCCTCAATTGAAAAACCAGTACATCGCAATAAGCGATAAATAATCGCGCTTATTATACGCTGAAAACCTCTATGACTTGAAGTTATGATTTCCATCGTACGGATTTATCAAACAATTTTCTTTTTCAATAAGTTGCAAAATGTTTATGTATAAAATTTATACAAGGTTTCAGCGTATATTTTTCTATCTTTATTCCTAAAATTGGAAAACAAACCAGAATTTCTGCAATTTTCTCTATTCGTTTTAGGCTAGACTCGCTCAATATTTAACTCACGAAGATGAAGTAATCATGACTTATAAAGATGAAACCTTAGCCATTCATGCAGGCTATTCACCAGAGGCGACCACAAAAGCTGTTGCGGTTCCTATTTATCAAACCACATCTTATGCATTTGATAATACCCAGCACGGTGCCGATCTTTTCGATTTAAAGGTTCAAGGTAATATTTATACCCGTATTATGAACCCAACGACCTCTGTGCTTGAACAGCGTCTTGCCGCGCTTGAAGGTGGAATTGGTGCTTTAGCATTAGCATCAGGTATGGCCGCAATTACTTATGCTATTCAAACGATTACTGAAGCGGGAGACAACATTGCCTCAGTCTCAACATTGTATGGTGGAACCTATAACTTATTTGCCCACACCTTACCGAAACAAGGAATTGAAGTCCGATTTTTTGATTACCAAAATCCTGAAAGCTTACGTAACTTAATTGATGATAAAACCAAGCTTGTTTTTGTTGAGTCGATTGGCAACCCACTCGGAAATATTATTGATCTAGAGGCCATTGCTAAAATTGCTCATGAATATGGTGTTCCAGTCGTTGTAGACAATACCGTTGCTACACCTGCTTTATTGAAACCTTTTGAATATGGCGCTGATATCGTCATTCATTCTCTTACAAAATATATCGGGGGTCATGGCAATAGCATTGGCGGTGCGATTGTAGATAGCGGTAAATTCCCTTGGGGTAAATATCCGGAACGCTTTAAAGTTTTGAACACACCAGATCCGAGTTATCACGGGGTTAATTATGTCGAAGCATTAGGTGATGCAGCTTATATTGCACGAGCTCGCGTAGTTCCATTACGCAATACAGGTGCAGCAATTAGCCCTCTCAGTGTGTTCTTAATTTTACAGGGTCTAGAGACTCTAAATTTAAGGATGGAACGCCATACTGAAAATGCTCAAAAAATTGCGGAATATTTGCAAAATCATCCAAAAGTAAAATGGGTGAATTATGCAGGCCTCAAAGATCATCCCCAGCACCAACTGGCTCGAAAATATGTAAAAGGCAAGCCTTCTGCAATTTTGTCTTTTGGCGTGCAAGATGGTCTCGAAGGCGGTACTCGCTTCATCGATGCACTACAACTGTTTACTCGTCTCGTAAATATTGGCGATGCAAAAAGTTTAGCTTGCCACCCTGCAACGACAACTCACCGCCAGCTCAACGAACAAGAACTTAAAGCTGCTGGTGTAAGTGAAGATATGGTACGTCTTTCAATTGGTATTGAGCATATCGATGACTTAATCGCCGATTTAGAACAAGCGCTTTCAGCTGTATAACTTTTAAACTATCTAACAAGCCTCTGGAAACAGAGGCTTTTTTATTTTCTGCTCATGACAGGACTAAAAACAATTAATGGATTAAGATACTATTTTAGAGTTTTTACTCTAAATAAATTGTTAAATTTCATATATTTACAGACTAGACAATTTTTAAACATCTATTAAGATAAGAGCTATATTTATGAGTTCATTTGGATGAACCTACGGTTGTAAAAAATAAAAATTACATACCGGAATAAATAGTCCCTGCCCCTACTTAGGTAAAATGCTGTGAATAAAAAATTAGAAGCTCTGTTCCAGGAAAAGGTACAAGATAAAGTCATTTTAGTGACAGGCGCCTCGAGTGGAATCGGATTAACGATTTCAAACAAACTTGCTGATGCTGGTGCTCATGTTTTACTTGTTGCCCGTACTCAAGAAACTTTGGAAGAAGTAAAAGCAGGTATTGAAAGTCGTGGCGGTAAGGCATCAATTTTCCCATGTGATCTCAACGATATGGATACGATTGATCAAGTATCTAAAGAAATTTTAGCGACTGTTGATCACATTGATATTTTAATTAATAACGCCGGTCGTTCTATTCGCCGTGCCGTACATGAGTCTTATGATCGTTTCCATGACTTTGAACGCACGATGCAGTTAAATTATTTTGGCGCAGTGCGCTTAGTTCTCAATATTTTGCCTCATATGATTCAACGTCAAGATGGGCAAATTATTAATATTAGCTCGATTGGTGTGTTAGCAAATGCGACTCGCTTCTCTGCCTATGTGGCATCTAAAGCTGCTCTAGATGCATTTAGCCGCTGCCTATCAGCCGAGGTTCATGCACATAAAATCGCAATTACTTCAATCTATATGCCGTTGGTTCGCACTCCGATGATTGCACCAACTAAAATTTATAAATATGTACCCACACTTTCACCTGAGCAGGCTGCTGACTTAATTGCTTATGCAATTGTGAAACGTCCAAAACGTATGGCAACCAACTTGGGGCGTTTAGCTTCAATGACTTATTCGGTTGCACCAGGCATCAACAATATGTTTATGTCGATTGGCTTCCGCTTATTCCCAAGTTCAGATGCAGCAAAAGGTCAAGAAACCGAGAAGTTGAACTGGGCACAAAAAGCATATGCACGAATTTTCCCAGGTGAACACTGGTAATGTTGAATTAATAACATAGTGAATAAAAAAGCGCCTCAAGTGAGGCGCTTTTTTTAACTGGAAATATTACCCATCAAGAAACTGAACATGTCCTGTTTTTACATCATAAATTGCACCCACAACTGCAATCTCACCTCGCTCAACCATATCCTTTAAGACGTTACTCTGGTTAATGATGTATTGAATGTTGTAGTGAACATTCATGGCAGTCACCTGATTGATAAAGGCTTTACTTAGATCACGTGGCTGCATAATGTCATATACACTATCAACTGAATGCATTAACGGCCCAAGCACATATTGAATATGTGGCATTTCCTTCACGTCAGCCACTTGCTTATGCTCTAAGCGTAATTGACATGCGCTCGTCACCGCACCGCAATCGGTATGCCCTAAGACTACAATCACTTTAGAGCCTTTAGCCTGACAAGCAAACTCAAGCGAGCCTAATACCTTTTGCCCAGCAATATTACCTGCGATTCGTAAGCTAAACAGATCACCAATACCCACATCAAAAATCATTTCAGTGGGTGCACGTGAGTCCATACAACCAAGGACTGCTGCGATCGGATGTTGCCCTTCATCTGCGGTAACTCGGATTTGACGATAAATATCGCGTTGTAGGCGTTCGTTTCTTACAAAACGTTCATTACCTTCTTTAAGCAAATTCACGACTTGCTGTGGACTGAGTTTTTGTTGTAAATCCCTTGTACTAATATCAATATCAAGTACCGCATCATCAACATCTTGATAGTGTTGTTTGAACCCAACTAGTTTAAGATTTACCTGACGTTTAATAGCAGTTTCACTTTGATAATCTTGAATAACCTGATAAATATCAGGATCAATCGAATCACATTGTGTTGCATCAATAATGAGTTGTTGATGTTTATGTACATGTTCCAATGCAGAAATAAGCGCAGAACGATTTAGAAAGGTTACTTGTGACGGAAGTTCAATACGAGTAACTACACCATGTAAACGCTTCTCTCTATAAACGCGAATACCCTTATTAAAATTGCCATAGAGAATAAAAGCACTGCTGGTAAATAGACCAATTAAAATCCCCATTAAAAGATCAGTCAGCAAAATTGCAACTAAGGTAATAATAAAAGGTAAAAACTGTTTCCAGCCTTTTTGATAAAGCTGTTTAAATAATCTTGGGTGAGTAAGCTTAAAGCCTGTCACGATTAAGATTGCAGCCAACGCAGACAGAGGAATCATGTTCATTAATGGTACGAAGAACAAAACTGCCAGTAGCAATAAGACGCCATGAATAATGGTAGAGCATTTACTACGCGCCCCTGTATTTGCATTCACCGAACTACGCACAATAACCGAGGTCACAGGCATTCCACCAATTAAGCCCGAAATAATGTTACCCGTACCTTGTGCCCAGAGTTCACGGTTAGGAGGAGAAGAGCGTTTTTGAGGGTCGATTTTATCTGCCGCTTCCAGATTCAATAATGTTTCTAAAGATGCCACGACAGCAAGCGTAATTGCTCCTGTGTAAATCATAGGCTCAGCTAAATAGCTAAAATCAGGGAAAATTAATACTTCTTCGGGCGCTTGCAATATATTCGGCAATTGAATGAGGTTATCAACTTGCACTGCCCAGAGGGAGCCAATACTCACCAAAATAAAATTTAAAACCGCTGCCAACACAACTGCAATCAGAGCAGAAGGTAAAGCTAGTTTTTTGAGTGGGCTGCTATCCCACGCTAAAATTAAGAATAAACTGAGCAAACCAATGAGTGCAGCTCCTCCATCAAAACGTTGAAGGAATGCGTCTGGTGTCGATGTCCAAACCTGTTTCCATGAAAAATCAGAAAGTCCGAACAGATAAGGTAATTGTGTCGCAATCAGGATGACACCAATGGCCGCCAGTAAACCCAAAATGACATTATTTGGAATAAAGTTGGCAAAAAAACCTAACTTGAATAATCCAAATAGAATTTGAAGGACACCAGCAAAAATAATACATAATAAAAAGGCGGCATAATTGCCGCCTAGTTGTTCTAACTGTACAAGAATTACGGCAGTCAGCCCCGCCGCTGGGCCTGCAACGCTAATGTGAGAACCACTCAGTAGACCCACAATAATACCACCAACAATACCAGCAATAATGCCAGAGATAATGGGAGCTCCTGAGGCTAAAGCGATACCCAAACACAGCGGTAATGCCACAAGAAATACGACAACTCCGGACAGGAGGTCTTTTAAATGAAATCTATTTTTCAGGTTTAAAACCGACATAAAACAACCATTTATAATATAAAGAAATAAGCAAAGTTGTACTATTACAGCCTGAAAGTGATTAATTTCTTCGAGGCTTGGTTGATGGTGTCGGACAACTGAATATCGTTAAAGTTGAGTTATGCTATAACGTTGTATATTTGATTGTAGGTTTCACAACGTTTTTGTTGATCTTAAGATTCACCTCATCTTTACGACTGCGATTTTTTTCTTATTTGCTTTTATATAACTGTTAAAAAATAATTCTTAACCCATAAAAAAAGCCTCCGATTGGAGGCCTTTTTATCAATTAAAAACTCTTATTTAGAGCCTTTAATCCCTGCTTGTAGTAACAATGCACCTAAACCGCCGATCTTTTGTTCTTGTGGTTTATCTTGCTTGCTACGCTGAGGGCGTTCAGCTTGATCTTTACGCGGTTGAGGACGCTTAGCTTGAGGTTTACGCTCAAAACGCTGTTCTGTATTTTGCTCACGACGTGGTGGACGCGGCGCTTTAACAGGTGCAGAACCTTCAGCACGCATACTTAAGTTCACGCGGTTACGTTCAACATCAACCTGCATAACACGCACTTGTACAATCTGGCCCGGTTTTACAACTTTATGCGGATCAGATACAAATTCATTTGCTAATTCAGAAATATGAACTAAGCCATCCTGATGTACACCAATATCAACAAAGGCACCAAAGTTTGTGACATTAGTGATCACACCTTCAAGCTGCATACCTTCTGTCAATTGACCAACTTCAGTAATATCTTCACGGAATTTAGCAGTACGGAACTCTGGACGTGGGTCACGACCCGGTTTTTCAAGTTCAGCTAAAACGTCTTGAATTGTTGGTAAACCAAATTTGTCATCAACAAATTCATCAGCTTTTACTTGGCGAATGATTTCGGTATTACCGATGATGTCTTTAACAGTTGTTGCTTTTGCTGCAACAATTTTCTCAACAAGACCATAACTTTCAGGGTGAACTGAAGAGGCATCTAAAGGTTCAGAACCATTTTGAATACGTAAGAAACCAGCTGCCTGCTCAAAAGTACGCTCACCTAAACGTGGTACGCTTTTCAACGCTTGACGGTTGTCAAAACGACCATGCTCTTTGCGGTATTCAACAATTTGTTGAGCAATTGCTTTGTTCAAACCTGCGATATAAGCCAAGATTGCTGGTGAAGCGGTATTTACATCAACGCCTACAGCATTCACACAGTCTTCTACCACTGCATCAAGTGTTTTTGCCAAACCAGTCTGGTTCACATCGTGTTGATATTGGCCCACACCAATTGATTTCGGATCAATCTTAACAAGCTCAGCAAGTGGATCTTGTAAACGGCGAGCAATAGAAACTGCACCACGAATTGAAACGTCAAGTTCTGGAAGTTCTGCCGACGCAAGTTCACTTGCAGAGTAAACAGATGCACCCGCTTCACTTACAGTGATTCGTGTTAAATTCAGATCAGTATTCGCAGCCATCATTTCAGCAACAACAGCTTCTGTTTCACGGCTAGCTGTACCATTACCAATTGCAATGAGCTCTACATTATATTCACGGCATAGGCGTGCAAGTTCAGCAATTGAGCCTTCTTTATCTTCTTTTGGAGCAAATGGATAAATCGTGCTGTGAGCAAGTACATCACCTGCATCGCTGATCACTGCAAGTTTCACACCTGTACGGATACCAGGGTCAACACCCAAAGTCGTACGGCTACCAGCTGGCGCTGACAATAATAAATGACGAAGATTTTCAGCAAATACCTGCATTGCTTCTGCTTCGGCAGTAAGACGTTTTTCTGTCAGCAATGAATGTTCGATTTGAGGACGAATCTTGCCTAACCAGAATAATTTTGCAGTTTGCTTTAAGAAATCCTGACGCGCTTGAGGTTGAATTTGCTCAAGGTTGTATTCAGTTTCAATAAGCGCCAATGGTGCATCATCTTCACCATCTACTTTCAAACCCAATACGTTTTCTTGACGACCACGCAACATTGCCAATAAACGATGAGAAGGTAATTTGTTTAGACCTTCAGAGAATTCAAAGTAATCACGGAATTTTTTACCAACTTCTTTCTTTTCTTCAGATGCAACCGCACTTTTTAAAACCGCACTTTTTGCAAAAGTTGTTTTTAATTCTGTAGTAAGTGAAATATTTTGCGCCCAGTCATCAATCAGAATGTGCTGAATCGCATCTAACTGACTTTCAACATCTGGGTAGTCTTCGTGACTAAAACCAGCTAATGCTTCTGTCGGGTCAACTTGTTCTGCAATAATTTTTTCAGCAATCGGTCCTAAACCTGCTTCTTTTGCTTTAAAAGATTTACTTGTACGCTTAGGGCGATACGGTGCATAAATTTCTTCTAAAGCATTTTTTGTTTCGGCTGCATTCACCCGCGCCAACAAGTCATCACTCAATTTATTCTGTTCTTGCAATGACTGAATAACCTTTTCACGGCGCTCATATAAATCACGTAAATACGCTAAACGAGTATCTAATTGGCGTAACTGCGTATCATCTAAACCTTGTGTTACTTCTTTACGGTAACGGGCAATAAATGGAACACTGGCACCTTCATCAATTAAGCGGATGGCAGCTTCTACTTGGTTTGGACGTACGGCAAGCTCACTTGCCAACTGCTGAACTAAGTCAGTCATCGTGTTTGATCCCACAAGGATAAAGTTTAAAAGCACTGATTATAAAGACCAAGCCCATAAAATCCACACTTGTTTGCGTATTCAAAACGTTTTTTTGTATTGACTGTGAATATTTATAGTTTTTACGACTACTAGAGCACATAAAAACAGGAGTTCAAGTATGAAAAAGTTGAGGCTGAGCTCTGTTTTTTAATCTTTATAAAATATAAACGTAGGCCTTGTGTCATGAAAGTGACAAAATTTTATTATAAATTATGAGAAAATGATCATATTGATACATTCCTCAAAAGCTAAAAACATAGCGATTCAACAACGTTTTATTCGTCCAATCTTTTAACCAACCCAACCATCTGCTTACTTCAACAAATAAAAGCTTTATAACAACCAACTTGGTTTACCTAAAATAACTTATTTGAAACAATTAGTTATTACTATTTAATTATTAAAAATTTATCAAATATTTAAGTATTTGTTTTTTTAGATCAGTCTTTGCTAAATTATGGGCTTAAGATGTTGTTTTTTGGTTTCAAACCACCTTGAAAATTGTAATTTTGAGCAAATTGATACATAGTCTTAACGAGAACATCAGCATTATACTGAGGGCTTGCTGGCAATAAGCCTGACCGACCCAATAATATATAAATTATGACTTTAAAAGGGAGTACATCATGAGTTTAGTTGTACCTGCTGAACATCCTGAAACCGTACACAACGAAACGGATCGTGTCGAACGTATTTTAGTGGTCGATGACGATGTGCGTTTACGTACCCTCTTGCAACGTTTTTTGGAAGATAAAGGCTTTGTTGTAAAAACTGCCCACGATGCTTCGCAAATGGACCGTTTATTACAACGTGAGTTATTTTCACTTATCGTACTCGACTTTATGTTGCCAGTTGAAGATGGTTTGAGTATTTGCCGTCGTTTACGCCAATCAAATATTGATACGCCTATTATCATGTTAACAGCGCGTGGTAGCGATTCAGACCGTATTGCAGGTCTGGAAGCTGGTGCAGACGATTACTTGCCAAAACCATTTAACCCAAATGAACTTTTAGCCCGTATCCGTGCTGTATTGCGTCGCCAAGTTCGTGAAGTTCCCGGTGCTCCAAGCCAACAAGTTGAAGTTGTGAGCTTTGGACCATGGTCTTTAGACTTGTCTACCCGCACGCTGACACGCGAAGGACAAATCGTTACCTTAACGACTGGCGAATTTGCAGTATTAAAAGCCTTGGTACAACACCCACGTGAACCATTAACGCGCGACAAACTCATGAACTTGGCTCGTGGTCGTGAATGGGGTGCAATGGAACGTTCAATTGACGTTCAGGTCTCTCGTCTACGTCGTTTAATTGAAGATAATCCTGCACGTGCACGTTATATCCAAACTGTATGGGGCGTGGGTTATGTATTTGTTCCAGATGGTGCGGAATAAGCTTGAGATAATATAGAGTGAGTTTAGAACCAATCGCGCCACAAAACTTTACTGATTACGCTACCTACTCTGAACGGAAACGAACTCGGTGGGAACGTTTTCTGGACAAAATTAAGCCACGCTCTGCTGCCATGCGTACCACCATTCTGGTACTGCTGGTGGTGTTTTTTAGCTTATTCATGTCGTTATGGTTCTTTTGGCGCACTCTTTATTTACCTGAAATTCAACAACATGCTCGTTATCTAGCAGTTGAACTTGAACTCGTCAACAATCCGGATATACGAATTTTTCATCGTGACAACGAAGTTGATGTTGATACGTGGTTACGTAATCGCGTTGGTATTGAATACGTTACCAACCCCAAAGAATATCCAAGCGTCCGCGATAAAGTTATTGCTGAGTTTTTTACCAATCAGATTGAACAAAAACTGGCAAATGAGATTGGGACGAAGGATGTTACGGTTTACTTCCAGTTTAAGCCTAGCCCACGCATCTGGATTCAAACACCAGAAATGCACGGGAACTGGGTCCGTGAGCCTTTAAAAAACCTATGCCAATTATAGCCCTGAGCTATTAATTGGTTGGATCGTTGGTGTTCCATTACTTTCAGCTATTATTATTCTGATTTTAGTTAGGCAGATGAACCGCCCTTTACGTCGTTTGCAAAATGCTGCCAATGAATATAGTAAGGCTGGAACAGCTCCCTATTTAGATACCAATCATGGTCCCTTAGAAATTCGTCAGGTGAACCAAGCCTTTAACCGCATGGTTTATACGCTTGACCAAACTGAGCGTGAACGACGTATTATGCTGGCTGGCATTTCACATGATCTAAGAACTCCTCTTACACGTATTCGCTTAACGGCGGAAATGTTACCTGATGAGTTTTTACGTGAAGGTCTGGTCTATGACGTAGATGATATGGATGCGATTCTTAATCAGTTCATTTCCTATATGCGTGATGGCTCTGATGAAGAATTGAAAGACACCAATATCAATATGCTTTTGCAAGAACTTGTTATCCAGTTCAAACCTTTAGACATTCACTTCGAGATGCAGGATGTACCAATTATTCCGGCACGTAGCCTTTCTTTAAAGCGACTTATTGCCAACCTAATTAACAATGCAAAACGCTATGGTGCTGAACCGATAGAACTCAGTGCAAAAGTTGAAAATGAACATATTTTAATTACTGTTGCCGATCATGGTGAAGGTATTCCAGCAGATCAAATAGAAGAGTTAATGCAACCTTTTGTTAGAGGAAACTCGGCAAGAACAGTTCAAGGAAGCGGTCTTGGCCTTGCGATTGTCAAACGTATTGTTGATATTCATCATGGTGAAATTCAAATTCATAACCGTGAACAAGGCGGTTTAGAAGTTATTATTTCTTTACCTATCCCGAAACCAAGCACTGAAGAAAACAGCTCGATCAATCCATTAGAAAAAATAAAACAAACTTTGAGTGAGCGCTTTTAATTTAACCAGTTAGTCATTAAAAGCCTCATTTTAAAGACAAATAAAATAATTAAAAATCAATAAAATAAACACTATAAATATATTTTATACCACCATTTATTTACAAAATTAGACCTTAGCCTAACACCTATGCACTTTTCAATTTTTCATAGCTAAAATCCCCTATGTTTTGACAATTCTGAGGATGTCCAATGTCTTTAAGTCGTATTCGCCTAGCTTCTCTTCATGACAAGGTCATCAGTGCTGAACAAGCTGCACAATTCATCGAAGATGGAATGACAGTAGGTATGAGTGGTTTTACTCGTGCTGGTGAAGCTAAAGCTGTTCCACAAGCACTTGTAGAACTTGCAAAGAAAAATCCGTTAAAAATCACGTTAATTACGGGTGCCAGCTTAGGTAACGACTTAGACAAACAACTCACGGAAGCAGGTGTTTTATCTCGTCGTATGCCATTCCAAGTGGACAACACTTTACGTCGTGCCATTAACAATGGCGAAGTTATGTTTATTGACCAACATTTGTCTGAAACTGTTGAGCAAATGCGTAACCAACAGCTTAAACGTCCGGATGTTGCAGTGATTGAAGCAATTGCAATTACTGAAGATGGCGGCATTATTCCAACGACTTCTGTAGGTAACTCTGCAAGTTTTGCTATTTTTGCCGAGAAAGTAATTGTTGAAATCAACACATCTTTAAGCGAAAGCTTTGAAGGTTTGCACGACATCTACATTCCAACCTATCGTCCAACACGTACTCCAATTCCATTAACAAAAGTGGATGAGCGTATTGGTACATCAGCAATCCAAATCGATCCTGCAAAGATTGTCGGTATTGTATTTAACGATACGCATGACTCACCATCAACAGTAACTCCGCCAGATGATGAAACCCAAGGCATTGCAAACCACCTGATCGCTTTCTTTAATAAAGAAGTTGCTGAAGGTCGCTTACCGAAAAGCCTTGGCCCATTACAAGCAGGTATCGGTTCTATTGCCAATGCTGTATTAACTGGCTTAAAAGATTCTGATTTTGAAGACCTCATCATGTACTCAGAAGTNTTACAAGACTGTACTTTTGAATTAATTGATGCAGGCAAAATGAAATTTGCTTCTGGTAGCTCAATTACACTTTCTGCAAAATGTGGCGAGAAAGTTTTTGGCAATATCGAAGCTTACAAAGACAAATTAGTACTTCGTCCACAAGAAATTTCTAACCACCCTGAACTGGTTCGCCGTTTAGGTATTATCGGCATTAACACTGCGCTTGAGTTTGATATTTACGGTAACGTGAACTCGACTCACGTGTGCGGTACTAAAATGATGAACGGTATTGGTGGTTCAGGTGACTTCGCTCGTAACGCTCACTTGGCGATCTTTGTGACTAAATCAATCGCTAAAGGCGGCGATATCTCTTCTATCGTGCCAATGGTGAGTCACGTTGACCACAGTGAACACGATGTTGATATTTTAGTGACAGAGCAAGGTTTAGCAGACTTACGCGGTTTAGCACCTCGTGAACGTGCTCGCGTTGTTATCGACAACTGTGTACATCCACTTTACCGTGATGCATTAAATGATTACTTTGATCGTGCATGTGCTAAAGGTGGACATACGCCTCATTTACTTCGTGAAGCATTGTCTTGGCATGCAAACTTCGAAGAAACAGGTCAAATGCTTCAAGCAGCACCAGTTGCAAAATCAGCTTAAATAACTGGTTTAATTCAAGCACTCCTAAGGGGGTGCTTTTTTATTTGTTTAAATTTTTCATAAAATACTGCTCAAGCCCCAATTTTTATTTTATCTTTTCAGCACATCAAAACAAAAAGTAGAAATCTATATGTTTATTATTCGTCAATTTACAAATGCGGATCTGGAAGATGTCGTTATTTTATGGGAAAGCTGCGGCCTGACTCGTCCTTGGAATAATCCTGAAACCGATATTTTCAGAAAAGTCTCACAACAAGATGATTTATTTTTGGTTGCTATTAAAGATGAGCAACTCATTGGCACACTTATGGGCGGCTATGATGGTCATAGAGGCTGGATTAACTATTTAGCTGTTCACCCCCACCAACAACGCTTAGGAATAGCTACAGCGCTCGTTCAGCAGCTTGAAAAGCGACTGATTGCTCGGGGCTGCCCAAAACTACAATTATTGGTGCGTAAAGATAACTTAAATGTACTGAATTTTTATGAACAGCTCGGTTATGACGAAGTAGAAGCGGTATGTTTAGGGAAACGTCTAATTAACGATAGCCCACATGATTAGCCTTACTTATTATAGCTTTGACTCAATAAGAAAAATAATCAGAACGTGGGGATAAGTGACAATGCTTGTGGATAAATCTCATTTTACCCACAAGTAAGAAAATGATTTGTTCAGATAAAACAATAGGCATGAAAAAAGCCTCATACGTTATGTATGAGGCTTTTTCGAATATGGTGGCGAGACCCAGGATCGAACTGGGGACACACGGATTTTCAATCCGTTGCTCTACCTACTGAGCTATCACGCCGAAGTGGGCGTATTAAACAATGTTTATATGATCACGTCAAGCAACTTCCGTGTTTTTTGTAACAAGTGATTATTTTTAAATCACCATTACATACGAACTGGACTTTTAATGATGTAATTTACCAATATGAGCCAAACAACGATGAATAGCGCCACAACCCGGCTCAAAAATTTTCACGCCTTTTGACTCTTCTATACGACAAGCTTCTTCAACTAAACGCTCTGCTACCCCACGACCACGGTTGGCAGGGTGCACAACAATATATTCAAGAACCTTGCTTTCGCCTTGTCCTGAAGACCACATTGCCCCTATAATTTTGGTGTTAAATTCGGCAGTGTATAGCGTGGTATACTGTTGTAAATCTTGTTCAAGTTGTTCAATCGCATCGTGCCCGTCACCAAACTCCGGACTTGTATCATACAGTCGCTCAAGCTGATCGCGAATCTCTGAATTATCTAGAGAACTATAAGCATGTACGGTAATAGGCATTGATTAACCCTCCTGAGCAAACTATGATGCTGTCACGAATTCGTCACAGCGAAATTATCGTTACATCCAATCATTTTTGACGTTTTTTTGAGGAACGTGTCCATGACGCAACGTATCAGTGAAGTGGTTAGAAATACCAATGAAACCAAAATTCGAGTTCGATTAAATCTCGACGGTACTGGTCAAGGCACACTAAACACTGGAGTTCCATTTTTAGACCATATGATTGATCAAATCAAGCGACATGGCTTATTTGATATCGATATTCATTGTGACGGAGACCTCGATATTGACGATCACCACACCGTAGAAGACTGTGGAATCACGCTTGGGCAAGCTTTTGCACAAGCTTTAGGCGATAAAAAAGGTTTAAAACGCTATGGTCATTTTTATGCACCATTAGACGAAGCCTTGTCTCGTGTTATTGTAGATTTATCTGGTCGTCCGGGTTTATTTATGGATATTCCATTTACCCGCGCACGTATCGGTACATTTGATGTCGATTTATTTTCTGAGTTTTTCCAAGGTTTCGTAAACCATGCGCTTATGACCTTACACATCGACAATTTGAAAGGTAAAAATAGTCACCATCAAATTGAAAGTGTGTTCAAAGCGCTAGCTCGTGCTTTACGTATGGCATGTGAAGTTGATCCACGTGCAGAAAACACGATTGCATCGACAAAAGGTAGCCTCTAATGACACGTATCGCGTTACTTGATTATGGCATGGGCAATCTACACTCAGCAGCTAAAGCACTTGAGTATGTGGGCGCTACAGTCGATGTGACCAATGATCCAAAATTAATTGCACAAGCCGACAAAATTGTTTTCCCAGGTGTTGGCGCAATGCGCGACTGTATGCAAGGTATGCGTGAAGCAGGCATTGATGAAGTCGTACGTAAAGCTGCTTTTAATAAGCCAGTTCTTGCGATTTGTGTGGGCATGCAAGCATTACTACAAAGTTCTGAAGAAAATGGCGGTGTAGACGCTCTAGGTATTTTTGACGGCGTAGTAAAACACTTCCCTCAAATGGAAGGGTTAAAAGTGCCTCATATGGGTTGGAATCAGGTTCACCAATTGGACCCAAGCCACCCTATGTGGAACAACATCGAACAAGATGCACGTTTCTATTTTGTACATAGTTATTATGTCGAGCCAAAAGATGAAAGCGTTGTGGCTGCGACCTGTGACTATGGCGTGAACTTCTGCACAGCAATTCACAAAGATAATTTATTTGCGACTCAATTCCACCCAGAGAAAAGTCATACTGCCGGCTTGCAGTTACTGAAAAACTTTGTGGAATGGAATATTTAATTTCCTTTAAAAAAATAAAATAGATCAGGTCGAGATGGCCTGATCTATTTTTTTATTTATAATAACAACCAATCATTTACAGAATGATATTTTATTCAACAAAATATTGAATATTTATACTTTTAAATAAAACCAAATGATCAGGAAAACAAAATGAATTCACCTTTTGAAAATCAACCGATTCAACAAGATTCCCCCTTTAAAGCAAGTGGCCGTTTTGGACGACTCTCTTATGCGGCATGGACCCTCTTATTTTCACTCGTAATTGTGATCGCCGTTCTTATTGTCGCTTTTACTTTTGGACTAACAACTAGTGAAGATTTAAGCGGTCTTTCCACCACAGGAATGATTGCTATAGGTATTGTTTATATTGCCTGTATCTATGTCAGCTTTATATTTACTATCCGCCGTTTACATGATCGTAATAATACGGGATGGCTATCATTACTGATGCTCATCCCTGCTGTAAACTTTATTTTTATGATTTATCTATTTGCTGCAAAAGGTACTGAGGGGACTAATGATTATGGTCCACAGCGCCCAACTCTTGGCTGGGAACGTATTTTAGGCTGGATTTATATTGTCCTAATTCCACTTGTCTTTTGTTTTTGTCTATTGTTGCCACAATCATGGCTCCAACCTATGAAGGTTATGTTGAGAAAAGCGAAAGTGTTGTCATTGGTACTCCTTCTCAGTCTCAATAATTTCTTGTAGTCCTTTATAAAGCCTAGTTCTCTAGGCTTTATTCATATATAAAGCTAATAGCTCAATTCTTTTCTACACTATAAATATGTCTGAAGCTTCCCCCCTTCTTGATAAAGCCTCTATTCAGCAGCTTCCTCCTTTTGAAAACCTTACCCACCAAAATATTGTGGTGATTGAAAATATCGAGCAATGTAAAAATATTGAAAATGAATTAAAAGCAGCCCATTTTTTAGGATTTGATTCCGAATCAAAACCCACGTTTCGGGTGGGCGAAGTCTCAACTGGTCCACATCTTATTCAGTTAGCGACTGAACAAAAAGCATATCTGTTTCATGTAAATTCATCGACTTTAAAATTTTTACAGCCTATTTTATCTAACCCAAAACAAATCAAAGTCGGTTTTGGCCTCAAAAACGATAAGCATATTTTTCATAAAAAAGGGATTGAACTCGAAGGTTGTGTCGACCTCGCAAAAGGCTTTAGCTATTTTGGTTTTAAACAACAACTGGGGGTACAAAAAGCAGTGGCGCTGTTATTTGAGCAATATCTTGCAAAGTCGAAAAAAATCGGAACGTCAAACTGGGCACGAAAGCCACTTAGCTCTCAGCAAATCAGTTATGCTGCTGCCGATGCATATGCTGCTTTATTGGTATTTCAAGAGCTCAGAAAACAAAAACTATTACCCGCTCACATTTCTCAAACTATTCAAACCGCACTTCAAGCGTAAAGTTATAAAAGTCTTTTCTAAGGCTTAGCGATTGATCAATACTTTGCTAAGATGTGCAAAATTTCATAATCATGATGAAGCAAGGAGCGGAAGCATGCTAATCATTCCTGCAATTGACCTGAAAGATGGTAAATGTGTGCGTTTAAAACAAGGGCGTATGGAAGACGATACAGTTTTCTCTGACGATCCAGTTGCAACTGCCCAGCATTGGGTAAATGAAGGCGCACGTCGTTTGCATTTGGTCGATTTGAATGGCGCTTTCGCGGGCACTCCAATTCATAAGCCTGTTGTTGAAGCAATTGCTAAAGCTCAGCCAGAATTACCAATTCAAATTGGTGGTGGTATTCGCTCTTTAGAAACAATTGAGCACTATTTAGAAGCTGGCGTGACTTTTGTCATTATTGGCACTAAAGCAGTTCAAGAGCCTGAATTTGTAGAAGAAGCTTGTAAGCGCTTTGCTGGCCACATCATTGTTGGTATTGATGCCATGAATGGCATGGTTGCTACTGACGGTTGGGCGAATGTAACTGACGTTAAAGCAACTGATTTAGCAAAACGTTTTGCTGATGCAGGCGTGTCTAGCATTGTCTATACCGATATTGCTCGTGATGGCATGATGCAAGGTGTAAACGTTGAGCAAACTGTAAACTTGGCTCAATACTCAGGCTTACCAGTAATTGCTTCTGGTGGCGTAACCAACCTTGATGACGTTCGTAACTTAATAGGCCAACCAGGCATTTTAGGTGCGATTACAGGCCGTGCAATTTATGAAGGCACACTGAGCCTTCGTGAAGCTCAGCTTTTATTAGATGAAAACCGTCTTTAATTTTTAAGATGTAAAAAAAGAGCCGCTTTAGGCTCTTTTTTTATTTTTTGATTATCTTTAGTTTAATAACTTTTCTAAATCGATAACCTCATCTGCAAGCTCCATTGCATAAGGTGAATGCGTAATCATAATTACGGATGGAACAACCTGCTGAATATATTCAAGTATATTTTTTGCAGTATCTACGTCCAAGGCGGCAGTCGGTTCGTCTAGGATGATGAGCTGCGGGCGAGCTAAAAGCCCTCGAAGAATGCAAATTCTTTGCTTTTCTCCTCCTGAAAAATTCTTATAAATTTCAGTTAAATCATCATCAAGTGTCAGTTGATGCTTTTTCAAAATATGTAACAAGTTAAATTGATCAAGCATCTGAAGTAAGTAAGAATCCTCATATATATGCGAGGAGTTATAAACTAAATTACTCTACTAAGAGAATAAGGGAAAATAACTGGTTGCTGTGCAACGTAAACAACCTCATCAAAAATATGCTTAGAAAAATTTTGACTGATATCGATATTTTTATACAAAAGCTGTCCTGATTGAATCTGATAGACGCCCATTAAATAATTCATCAGAGAAGTCTTACCTAGACCTGTTGGGCCAATCACGACATATGTTTTATTGGCTAATATTGTTAAATTAAAATGATCTACGGCTCTTTTCCCAAGTAAAAATTTAGCATTTATAAATTGAAAGAGAACGTTGGAGTCTTGAACGATAGAATGCGTATAATTTTCTTTATTGAGATCAAAGTATTTTCGATATTTTGCTAAGGCGACAAAGTTGCCATTTAAACGCATCAAGCTTTGGGAAACCGCCAGAAATGGATTGGTGAGTTGAATAATATAGGTACTTATCAATACAAAAGCACCCGGTGTAAGCTGCTTTTCAGTTGAAAGAAACACTGTAAATAACATAAAAAAAGAGTAAAAACAGAAAGATCAGGAACAATTGAGAAATCATCAATAGCCCTATTTTCTTGTTCCTATCTTTAGCTGTTGTGATGTATGAATCTAATGTGGCATTAAATTTTGACAATTGAAACGGTACTGCATTTTTTACTTTAATTTCATAGGAGTTTGAAATCTGATGTATCAAATGACTATTCACCTGATTATCTTTTTGATACATCGAATCGAATAAAGAACTGCTTGTTTTATTTATATGAAAGGAAACTAAAAAAATAACGATAGCTACCAATAAAAAACTGATACTAAAAACTAAGCTAATGGTCGTAAATAAAACTGCAAAGATCATAACCAATTGAAAAATAATTGGTCCTAAATGAAGCAGTAACGTTAGATTAATCTCACCAAAAGCAGAACTTCCTCTTGCAAGATCACTGATCACTGTTCCAGCCTCAATTTGATCTTGCTCATCTTTTTTGAGGTTTAAATAATTTTTTAGGCCCGCAAAGATTAATGCACCTTTGAAATCAACCATCAAATAAGCACTAAAAATATTTTTTGTCCAATTACATAACTCATTCGCTAACCATGCTGCAGCATACGCGAGTACGATTAGATATAAGAAATTAAATGGGAGCCGAATATCTAGTGAAAAGTTATATTCCTGTGCAGAGTAGTCAATAATAATTTTTAACAAGTATGGCAATAATGTCGTAAAGAATGCTGTAAACATCACTAATAAAAACATGAGAAACATACTACCCTTCTGTTTCTTATAATTTTCTTTAGAAACCTTCCATAAAAATTTATAGTTTTGAATATCTTGCGAACTTAATAAAAACTTCATTTCTGTATCTTTTTTCTATTAAAACAATTTAAAAATAATTTCATTACACAAGAAATATTATAACTTGCCTTATTTATTATTATTCATGTTTTTTTAATTAAACTTACAAGTTTTTAAATAATAAAAATTCTATATATAAAACTTAATAACTCACATAATTTTAAAAAGACTTTAAAGTTAATAAACTACATTTCGGATAAATTTAAGCACTTGGTTACCACTATTGATATAGGTGTAAGTCACTGAACTAGCAAAACTAAAAGATGAACCAGCAGGAATTATTTTTATGCTATCGGTAAACTGTATGGTCAACTCACCTTCTAATACATAAATCAGTTCTTGCCATCCTTCCGCATCTGCTTCGGCAATATAAGATTCACCCACTGCCAATGACCACGTCCAAAGCTCAACTTGTGACCGAGATGGGACTGAAGCCAATAAGGTTGCTTTGCTTTCTTCTTTGTCTCCCTGCCAAGCAAGTACATTTACTAAGGCTTGCTCTTTAAGCTCTGGTGCACTCACAATCGTTCTAAAATCTACACTTAACACTTCCGCAATTGCGTCGAGTTTAGCCAAGCTAATATTGACCTGCCCTGTTTCTAAAGCAGCGATTGTCCGTCTGCTCACCCCTGCCTGATCGGCTAAATCCTGCTGGCTTAAACCTCGCTCATCTCTTAATGAACGGATGTTTGTGCCGACATGCTGTAAAACGGTACTGGGCTGGATCATAAAATAAGTAGCAAAGAAAATATGAGCAATATATTGCACAAAACATAGGAATACTGCAATATGTGCAGTATATTGCACAATTTCTCCTGATCAGATATGTCACCAATTTCTCTGAGCTCAAGCAAAGCCCCACAGCTAGCTCTTATCCTAATTACCATTATTTGGGGTGGAACATTCCTTACTGTGCAGTATGCACTGAATTTTTCATCGCCTATGTTTTTTGTAGGCTGTCGCTTTGCTGTAGCAGCGCTTACTTTACTGCTTATTTCATTAAAAAGTATGAAAGGCATAACGTTAAAAGATTTAGGCGCTGGCAGCGCGATTGGCCTCGTAATTGCGGCGGGCTATGGCACACAGACGATTGGTCTTCAAACCATTCCAAGTAGTGAATCCGCATTTTTAACGTCACTTTATGTGCCGCTTGTCCCTCTTTTAATGTGGCTCATCTTTAGAAAAGTTCCACACATCATGACTTGGGTGGGAGCAGCTCTGGCTTTCACTGGTCTTGTTTTGTTGACAGGAAATGGTTTTAAGCAAATTTCATTAAGTTTTGGGCAGCTTTTAACAGTGCTTGGTGCATTTGCAATTGCTTTAGAGATTATTTTTATTAGCTACTTTGCTGGAAAAGTAAATTTACGCCGTGTCACTATCATTCAACTCGCTGTCGCATCTCTAATTTCTTTTGCCATTATGCCTGTGGTTGGTGAACATACGATTCCAGCATTCTCATGGCCTCTGGTGCTGATTGCGGTTGCATTAGGCTTAGCCAGTGCACTCATTCAATTTGTCATGAACTGGGCTCAACGTGTGGTTGACCCTTCACGGGCTGCAATTATTTATGCAGGAGAACCCGTTTGGGCGGGCATTATTGGTCGAATTGCAGGTGAGCGTTTACCAGTTATTGCCCTATTTGGTGGTGCTTTAGTGGTATTAGGTGTTTTAGTGAGTGAGTTAAAAATTAAGTTACCGACCAAAAAAGTCAAAAGAATTCAAGAATAAAAAAGAGAGCGTAATGCTCTCTTTTTTATCTATTATTTTTTCTTCAATAATATGCAGGGTTGATAATACTCAACTGTCGGCATTGGATCATAAAATGGATGGAGCAATGCCTTCCACTCCTGATAAGCCTCAGACTTTCTAAACCCTTCGATATGATTTTCAATCTCATCCCAAAAAATCATTAAAATATAATGATGAGGATCAGTTGCATGTCTAATCAGTTGGACAGCATTAAAGCCTTCCATTGGATAGACAATATGTTTAGCTTGCTCGAATGCCTCAAGAAATGCTTCACTTTGCCCAGCCTTTATGCTCAAATGCACATGTTCAATAATCATGGTTTATTGATACATCGGGCGGTTATCATTTAACGCAATCAAACCACGAATTGCACGATATACAATCCAAATCCACGCAGCAGTAATTACGCCTACGCAGAATACGGTCGATGAGACTGCAACACCTGCAAATAGATCGGTATTTTCACCAGTAAAGAACAAAGAAAATAAACGGTAAAAAGGCAATAATATTCCAAGCCAGATACCACCAGAATGTTCTGATTTGCCATGTAAAATGACTCTCAAAAATTGAACCTTGCACATCAGAACGTTTCACGTAGTTAATAATTAGAGCAATAACCGCAAGTAAGCCGCCTGTAAAAATGGCAACAATATAAAGTACATATAAAATAAGCGTTAAAGTACGATTTGAATCTTGGTCGATAGAACTATTCATTTTTATACCTCTCGAGTTTAATAAAACGATTTACTTTTATGAGCCCCGCAATACGTTTAAGGGAGAAATTAGCCACAAAATCAAAAGTAAATGAAGGAATATGGTACAAAAATAAATCTTACGAAAGGGTTGTTTTTGTGTTTTATGTCTCAGTTTTTGTTGTGCCCACCATGCAGCAGGCCAGCCCCCTAAAAAGCTGACAATATGCAATGTTTGTTCAGGCACACGGCGATTCCCCAATTGTGCAGCTTCTTTGTCTTGTGAATAGAGCCAATAACTGAGCACATTCATCATTAAAACAAACAACAAGGTGTAAGCTGGCAAAGTATGCATAAAGCTCATAATGCCCATTAAAACAAAATAAAATACGATCCCCATTTGCATGGCAGACCATGGTTTAGCTTGAAAAGCAGATTCTGTTTTTGCTGGCTTTGAAGCTTTACGAGTTTGAGATGCTTTTAGGTAGGTTACCTGCTGGGCACGAAAGCGACCACGTTCATCGAGGATAACCAGGTATTCCAGTGCACAGCCAATAATTGGTCGAGGACCGGGGCGTGCAAAATCTTTGATATGCAAAAAGACTCTCTCTTTTTCAGCATCATCTGGCTGAATAAAGCCATAACCTTTTTCGTCGAACCATTCGACTAATCGCCCCTGATCTCGCATCTTTATTCCTTTTATGCTTTTACATGACTTAAACGGTCTTGCATCATTGCTCGCATTTCTTGTGGATCTTTTTGCAAAATGTCGTCGCCTGTACGTCCTTCTTCTTTATTTTTTTGAGCAACTTGCAAACGCATCGACCAAAAACGGCACGCCGCCATTGCCAAGAATACATCTAAACATTCAAGTTCATCTGAAGTAAGCGCACGAACTTTTTGGTATGCCTCTAAGTAAGCCGCGACTTTGTCTGAGTTTAAATGCGCTGCTGGATATTCGGTACAAAAATCATTGATGGTAATCGCAATATCAAACAGTAACTCGTCTTGATTGAGCTCGTAAAAATCTAAAATACCTTGTAATTGCTCACCTTCAAACAACGTATTGTCTCGGAACAAATCTGAGTGAATAAAACCTGTTGGTCGATTTGAATACTGCGCTATTTTAGCATTAAATGCTTGATAGACCTGCTCAAGTAAAGTTTGGTCTTCTTGAGTCATATTTGGTTTAAGCTGTTCTGCAACGCCTGTCCAGTATTGATGATCACGTCTATATTCACGCTCAAGCGGAAAATCTTGCAAAGCGACATGCAGTTTTGCCTGTGCGTCTGCAATTGCGGCAACTTGTGCAACTGTAGTTTGCATGGGATGGTGCCCCATTAAACGTGGAGCAATTTGTGCAGGTTTTTCTGCAATAACATGAACCGCTTGTCCGCTATGTTTTAACGGCACAGCAACGGGTACATCATGAGTTCCCAATTGTTCAAGAACTGGAATGAGTTCACCCGCCCCTTGAGCATCTAGCTCTTCAAATACGGTGAGTACATATTGTTTGCGGTTTACATCAACCAGAAAATAATTGGTGTTTTGAATACCTCCCTGAATTGGGTTCAGCTCCAACACCTCTAATCCATAAGGTGCAGCAAAGGTGCGAACTTCATCTAAACTCAACGGGGTATAAACCGACATGGAAAACCTGCAAAAAACATCTGTGAAGTTTGATAGAATACCTCTTCCCTCCATGAAGGTGTAGCGCCTGTGTAGGAACTTTCACCAACGGCGATTATTTTTGGAAAAAGCTATGCTTGCTAAACGTATTATTCCTTGCCTAGACGTTGATAACGGACGCGTAGTTAAAGGCGTTCAATTCCTCGATATTCGTGATGCTGGCGACCCTGTTGAAGTGGCACGTCGCTATAACGAACAAGGTGCAGATGAAATTACTTTCTTAGACATTACCGCTACACATCATGGACGCGATACCACTTACCGTACTGTTGAGCGTATGGCCGAGACTGTATTTGTGCCATTAACTGTCGGTGGTGGTGTACGTAAAGTTGAAGATATCCGTTCGTTATTAAATGCAGGTGCGGATAAAGTGAGTATTAACTCAGCAGCCGTATTTAATCCTGAATTTGTTCAAGAAGCTTCACAGCACTTTGGCGCGCAATGTATTGTGGTTGCAATTGATGCTAAAAAGACTGGCGACAACAAATGGGAAATCTTTACCCACGGTGGCCGTAAACCAACCGGTATCGATGCGATTGAATGGGCCGTAAAAATGGCTGACTTCGGTGCGGGTGAGTTACTAATTACCAGTATGGATGCCGACGGTACTAAAGCAGGTTACGATATTGCTTTAATGCGCGCTATTAATGACCGCGTTACCGTTCCAACGATTGCTTCAGGCGGTGTAGGTAACTTACAACACCTTGCAGACGGTATTTTACAAGGTGGCGCCGATGCAGTATTGGCAGCAAGTATTTTCCACTTTGGCCAATATACAATTCCAGAAGCTAAACAATATTTAGCTGAACAAGGCATCGAAATGCGCTTGTAAGTTTATTGATATTTAAAGGGGCGATATGCCCCTTTGTTTTCTTATGCAGCACCGTCTACAACATTCAGATCCCCGATGAGTTTAGGCTTTTCTTTTTTCTCGACCCATTTTGCAGGAAAGATTTTTTCTACAGCTTGAGATAAAGGTTTAGCAATCACTGTCGGTAACCGTATGCCCAAAGGATTTTGTTCTTTTAAATCTGCCGAAGACACCACACGTGTTCCCATCACATAATCAAACCAAGGCTTGGTCACACACCAATTGGCATCTTGATTAGAGTTCATGTGGTGGTCGTAATGCCATGGAATTTTACGCTTTGCCCATTCAGGCTCCAGATGTGCACGGCGATGAATATAATAATAATTTCCAGCACTGTACCACGCGGCAAGCGCCATGCCTTTTGAAAATGGATAGAAAATTGCACTTGAAACGGTTGCCACCACTGCTAGTGAAATTAACTCATTTTTAGTCCGCCAGTTTCCAACACCCTCCACATAACAATCATCATGAAATTGCTGTTTGCGTACTTCACGATGATGTGCCCAATGTGACTCCATGCTTTTTGGCACAGGGCTATAGCGCGGTTGTCCAGCACGATGTACCCCATGCAAAATATATTTATGAGCTACCCATTCAAATGCGTTGGCAACCGCAATTCCAGCAATAAACCCTTTTAACATCGCTTTACTCCTTTTTCTTTTTATTCAGAATATAAAATTCGATATGCTATGTATTGACCAGAATTTATGGTTTCATTGACAAATCACGACAAGAAAGAGGTGGTCAGGGATGCCACAACTAAAAAATTATACGGGTTCGGTCTATGGAGGACTCGGACACCTACTAAAAGCTTACTGTGAAGCCAATCAGTTAGCTATTCCTGAGCAATTAGAACAAATTCAAAATCTGGAACGCTTTGACTATGTGGTTTGGCGTGATTTATTAGAAGTCATCTATAAATTAAGCCCCAAGCCGGGTTTAGGTCTAGAAATTGCCAAATATGTACAACCCAAACACTTAGGAATTATTGCCTACCTTGCACTCTCTTGCGATAACTTAGGTGAAGCTTTAATTCGTTATCATGACTTTCACCGTCTGATTTATGACGGAAGTCCGTTAGTGGTTGAGCTCTATGGGCAATATGCTTCTATTCGCTGGGAAGCTACAGAGTTGCACCCTACCCAGCTTACCGATGAAATTGCGATTGCTCTGGTTATTCAATTTTTACGCCTTTTTATGTCTCACCAAGATGTGCATTTGCATGAAGTACATTTTTTAAATGCCCCACCTAAAAACATCAGGGTCTATGAACAATATTTTCAATGTCCAGTTCGTTTTAATCAGCCCCGTACCCAATTACTCATTCCAAGTTCTGAAATTAGTAAGCCTCTGAGCAGTGCTGACCACACGCTACAACAATTACTGGTTCAACAAGCTCAAGCGCTTTTAGAACAATTACCAAATTCGACACAACTTGATCAACGCTTACAGCACTCAATTTTGACTGGGCTACAAAAGGATCAATATCAAATTGAATATATTGCAGCTCAGCTAAGCCTTTCGGTCCGACAACTTCAACGTCACTTACAACAACAAAACACCACCTTTCAGGAACGTGTTCAGCAAGTACGGTTCATGCTCGCAACCGAGTATTTAAAAGATCCGCATTTAAGCTTACAAGAGATTGCCCTTTTGCTTTGTTATTCAGAACAAAGTGCTTTTCAAAGAGCTTTTAAGCATTGGACCAATCAAACACCACAACAATGGCGAGATCAATTTTTAGACAAAGAATAACCAACCAAAACTTACAAATCTTTTCTTGATTAAAACAACACTGAAAACAAAAATTTCATATAGTCACATGCTTCAAATTTATGTGACGTAATTCACATTAATTAAAATAGATTAAATAAATGAGTAATCAAAATGAATAAATATTTTGCTGAATTTCTAGGTACGTTTTGGCTAGTCTTTGGTGGTTGTGGTAGCGCAGTATTAGCCGCAGCTTTCCCTGAACTTGGTATTGGCTTTGCAGGTGTAGCCCTTGCCTTTGGTTTAACCGTACTCACAGGTGCCTATGCTCTAGGGCATATCTCAGGTGGACATTTTAATCCCGCGGTAAGTGTTGGCCTTTGGGTCGGCGGCCGCTTCGATGTTAAAGATCTCATTCCCTATATTGTTGCTCAAGTGGTCGGTGCGACTGCTGCTGCATTTGTTCTTTACATTATTGCTCAAGGTCAAGCTGGCTTTAGCGGTGTTGGTGGTTTTGCTTCAAATGGTTTCGGTGATTTATCACCAAACAAGTTTGGCTTAGGTTCTGCTTTCATTATTGAAGTGGTACTTACAGCTTTCTTCTTAATCATTATTTTAGGATCAACACATGGTCGTGCACCTGCTGGCTTCGCCCCTATTGCTATTGGTTTAGGCTTAACGCTTATTCACTTAATCAGTATTCCAGTTACGAACACTTCTGTGAACCCCGCACGTAGTACAGGTGTGGCGTTGTTTGCTGAAACTGCTGCTTTAAGTCAGTTGTGGTTGTTCTGGGTGGCGCCGATTTTGGGTGCTGTAATTGGTGCGCTTATTTATAAGGTGGTTGCTGGGGATAAGGATTAATTCTTTATATCTATAGCTTCAATATGCTATCGCGGTGGGTGACATGGATGTCACCTGTTGAGCAGGGGTACATGGATGTACCCTCTGATCAACAAAGCCTTTTGTTTACTTTTGGGCTTTCAAAAGTAAGAAATGTCTATACAAACTCATTAAGACCTAACTTGGTATTAAAGACTGTATGGCAGCATGACTATGCTAAACATCACACATAGAATGCATAAATTATAAAAACGGATTATTAATTTCTTTTTCAGCTGGACGTTCAATTTTCTCTGGCAACTCTTCTTTTTCCAAAGCCGCAACCACATCGTTTAAAAAGCTCTGTAAAGCTTTGGCTTGCTCTAACCCGACTTTGTCTTTAGTGATTTGCAAGTTGCCATAAATGCTGACGCAATCGATATCATTTTCTAATGTTAAATCTTCAATTGAAGATGACTCTGTACCCTTTTCAAATGGCTTAAACATAGGTGTTATCTCGTTGTTATATCTTCACAGTGTAATACGACCAATTTAAAAAAAATCAATCAAAATTAAAAGTGACCGATAAAATTAGAAATGCTCCCATTAGGATATTAAAATATTTCAAACGGTTGCCATGGTTAAGCACCACTGAAAATTTATCACCACATAGCCCCCAAAAGAACAAACATGCATAGCAAAGTGAAAAAATAAATAATGATAAAGATGGGTAAAGACTGCGGATTTTCAATACTTGAGAACATGGTAATACCAGACACGCAAGCCAACCATGCTTTCGGATTGAGCCACTGTAACAAGAAACCATCTTTAAAATTGGGAATAATCATCTGTTCTACTGGAACACTTGAAATAGAAATATTGGTGGCCGAGAGAATAATTTTTATACCGATATAACAAACAAATAGCGTTCCACAAATCGCAAGAATTTTTAATACAACAGGAAACTGAGTTAATAAACTCTGAAGCCCAAATGCCATAAAAATTAATAGTAAGGTAAAACCAATGGTGGCGCCTGAAATATAGGGAAGCGACCTTTTTAAACCATGATTTAAACTGGTCGATAAAATTACGGTATTTACGGGACCGGGGGTAATAGACATTGCAAATGAAAAAAGAAACATCGAGGCAAACATTGTTATTGTCCTTATTAAAATAAAATGAGTATACAGATCTGTATACTCATTTTATTGTATGAATTTAAGACAATGCAATAACTACTATAAAATTGCTTACTTCAAGATTTGCAAGAAATAGTTCACTAAGGCTTCCACCAGTTGCTTCACAATGGCTTGGCGTGTTTCTTCATCAATGCTTGGGACTTTTGCTTCCATTGGTTCTGAGGAGCCACTTTTTTGCTTTTTAAACTGGTCTTGTAACGCTTTAATTTGATCAGCGTTTAAGTCTTGCTCACATTGGCTCTCACCATCCCAATGTAAATAGTCTAACTTCTGATTTGGCTTAACCGATGTTGCTGTTAAAGGTAGACGATAGACATTACGCTTTTGCTGCTCAGTTAACTGTGGAAACAGATTAACGCCTAAGCGTTCTTCAAGGTAGCAAACACTCACGACTTTCACTTGCAGAGAGTTATTGTTGGGTGCGTAATAAGCCCCAATAGCACCCGTTTTTGGTATATACACCGCTTTATAAACGGCTGTTGGAACAATGACACCCTTCCCAATGGTTTTAAGGCGTTTGCCTTCAAAAACAGGGCCCGTAACAACATAAACATCTTGTTTTTGTTTGGTCGCAAGGGCGCGTGTGGCTTCTTCAAGTTTACGCCAAACTTCCTGATTATTTTTAGGCGCTTGCGGCACCATGTTGCTTAACGAGAAGCTATCAGACTGTGAGTTTTTATTTGGCATATCGCCATTTGGTGCCATATGACCACGGTCATAACCTGAACCACGATAGTCACTTAACAGTGCCCGATGCTTTTGATCAACACGAGTTTCTTCATGAAAGTTATCTTCACGCTTAATTTTGACACTCAAGCGTTCTGCATTTAAATGCTCAGCCGACCATAACGGGGTTTTAGAGATGCCTGAATACAAAACGTTAAAGCCGTTAAAGCACAGCGGATAACTGTCTTTTTTTAAACTTTCTTTATTTAAAGCAGGAGGAACTTCACGATAGAACTGATTTAAACAAGTCGAGTTAGTACTTAAAGGCGAAAACCATTGCGAAATCTTTTCACTACCAAAAGCAATTGCAAAACTTCCCGCAGCAATACAAGCAAGAATAATCTTGCCAAAATGCTCACTTAGAGAAAAAGAGTTTGTACCTTTACTACGTTTTTTACTTGCCATGTTTATATCAATACCACTGTCCACACGCAGCTTAACAACCCTGCTTTTTTAAGTATATCTCTTATCTTTCAAATGGTTAAAACATGGTCATCTTTTTTGTAACTCCATTCCCCATTACGTAACAATCTGTTGGAATTATGAGAGGCTTTAGCTATTCAATTACGCCAATTGCGTATCTTTCGTTGAAAAACACTGATTGCTTATGACATGGTTAGCTCCACAAATTTGGATAAAAATATAATCGGAGTCCACTTAATGATCCATTCAAAGATTATTGGTATTGGCGTAATCACAGGATTGTGTAGTATGGCAGCTTTAGCTGAACCAGCAGTCCAGCCAGGAGATACTTTAGAAAGTTTGTCTAAAGTAAAAGTTACTACAACGGTAAATGGCCAACCTGGTTCTATTAGCGATTTAGTCAATAGCGGACAAGTACAACAAGTTTCTGCTGCACCGACAAATGCAGCGCCTACAGGTGCTCCTATTCCGGCAGATGTTCCACCAGCACCTCCAGCAGGCGGTGAAATGGCACCTCCAGCACCAATTGATGCAGTGCCACCTGCACAAGATCAGGCGTCTCCAGCGCCACAAGATCCGAATGCTGCACCACCTGCGGCAGATTCAACTCAGTCGGCAGACCCAATGGCAAAAGATGGTGCTTTGCCAGCAGATGCACCTGTTCAAGCTCAATAATTTGAGCCATAAAAAAACCAAGACATTTGTCTTGGTTTTTTTATTACATCAAATTTTTATATCTCGATTTGACTACCTAACTCAACCACACGGTTGGTTGGAATTTGATAGAAATCACTCACCGGACTGGTATTACGCTGCATAGAGATAAACAGTTTCTCTCTCCATGGAGACATACCGTCGCCCACCGAATGAACAATACGATCACGGGAAATAAAGAAGCTGATATGCATTAAGTCATATTCAAGACCTAACTGCTCGTAAGCTTGCATGAGTGCTTTTGGTACATTCATTTCATCTTTAAAGCCGTAGAAAATCTTAATACGGAAGAAGTGTTCAGCTAAAGTTTCTGTTGAAATACGATCTTCTGGTTCGACAAAGGGTACATCTTCAATCACTACAGTGACCAAGATATTGCGCTGATGCAGCACTTTATTGTGCTTGATGTTATGCAGCATGGCATGTGGTACAACGTTCGGTGTACCTGTCATAAAGACGGCATCACCCGGAACCCAGTGCACGCTATTACCAATACTTTTCACAAACAAATCTAACGATAACGTATCGTGTTCGAGCTTGGCAAAAGTGAGCTCACGACCACGTTTCCATGTCATTAAGATAGTCACAGCAATCGCACCAATCAGTAATGGCACCCAACCGCCCGACAAGATTTTAAGTGAAGTTGCACCCACCAATACAGACTCTAAAACAAAGAATGGAATAATGAGGAGTAGCACTTTTGGCATGCTCCACTTCCAAGCTGAATAGATGAACACAGCAACCAAAATCGTGTCACACAGCATCGTCAAGGTTACAGCGAGACCATAAGCACTTGCCAAGTTTGAGCTGGTTTTGAAAATCAAAATTAAGATAATAATTGCGATTAAAAGTAACCAGTTTAAGAAAGGAACATAAATCTGGCCTTCTTCAGATTCAGAGGTATGTTTAATACTTAAACGTGGTAAATAACCCAATTGAATCGCTTGACGTGCAAGTGAAAACACCCCAGAAATTACGGCTTGAGAGGCAATTACGGTTGCCATGGTCGCCATAATAATCATTGGGTAAAGTGCCCACTGTGGCACCAATAAATAGAACGGGTTTTGAATCGCCGCTGGATCTCTGAGCAACAATGCACCCTGTCCTGCGTAATTTAAAACCAAGCATGGCAACACCACAAAGAACCATGCTAGACGAATCGGAACTGGTCCAAAATGTCCCATATCGGCATAAAGCGCTTCACCACCAGTAACTGTTAGGACTACAGCACCCATAACGAAAAAGGTCATTAGGGGTTGGTGGTAAATAAACTGAATCGCCCAATGTGGACTAAACATGCCTAACACCACAGGGGTTTGAATGACACTGTGAAGACCTAACATTCCTAAAGATAAGAACCACACCATCGTAATCGGGCCAAAAAACTTACCGACAAAGGCCGTACCGTGCTTTTGTACTAAAAACAACGCGATGATAATGGTAATCGCAATTGGCATGATGAATGGGTCAAACACATCGGTTGCAATAGACAAACCTTCGACTGCCGAGAGTACCGAAATGGCTGGGGTAATAATACCGTCACCAAAAAACAGCGATGCACCAATAAAGCCAATGGCAATCATGTAGATTTTTTTGTTATCGGCAATTTTGGCTTTACGTAAGTTCAATGCGAGTAAGGCCATGATTCCGCCTTCGCCATTGTTGTCTGCACGCATGACGATGGCGACATACTTAATACTGATGATCAGCATTAAGCACCAAAAAATAATGGATAAAATTCCTAATACGTTTTCAGGCTTAATTCCCAACCCATGCGCTGCATGGAAGGACTCTTTTAAGGCGTAGAGTGGACTTGTTCCAATATCTCCAAAGACCACCCCAAGAGCTGCCAAAGCCGTGGCAGGCAAGGTTGCTTTTTTGGCCGTATTTTGCATTGTGTAATTAAACCAACATGATTTTTATCGCAATCTTATCACCTCTATTATTTTTTTTCTGTAAAGCTCATCTTAAATCTTGGCAGAACAAGATTTTTTAGTTACTATCGCACGCCTTGGTGAGGTGTCCGAGTGGCTTAAGGAGCACGCCTGGAAAGTGTGTATACGTTTGCGCGTATCGAGGGTTCGAATCCCTCTCTCACCGCCAGAATTGAAATTTAAAGAGGCTTAAACCTAATGGGTTTAAGCTTTTTTATTAGCCAAAATATTAAAAAACTGTCAGAAAAAGCCGATAATTTTCTCATCTTATTTAAGCCCCAGATTAAAATTAAAATAATTTCAACTCAATGAAAAATCTCACTTCTTTAGCTAAGAAAGCAATTCACTCCCATAACAATTTAAATTTACCCTTTTCAATTTATTCAGCTTATAAAGAACAAAAAATTAGAAATGTTCCGATTACGAAACCTTTACTCATCGCTATTTTAAGTGGTGTTAAAGAGTTAGGCAGAACTGAAAACATTGTATGTGGAACTGGTTCTTTTATATTTTTATCAAATAGTGCCAGCATTGATATGCGCAATATTCCAAATCAAGAAGAATATTTCGCGCTCCTCATCGAGTTCGACATTGATGACTTTAAAGACCTCCCTACCTCTTCAGGAACTCCTAAAAAGTTTGTACAAGGCCAACTCAACGCCTTACTCGAAAATGCCCTTTCTCAATTTATAGATTTTTCTCTCATTGCCCCGTCTTCTGTTTTTAAATTTAGAAGAAGAGAGCTTTTAGAGCTTATTTATCATTCTGGTTATACCGATATCTCTAGCCTGAATATGACTACAAGCTTGAGTGAAAAAGTTCAGGCATTAATTTCTGATCATTTATCTACAGAACTCACAGCTGAATTTATTGCTTCCCAACTTTTCATGAGTTCATCGACGTTAAGAAGAAAGCTGAAAAGTGAGGGAAACAGTATTCAAGACATTCGTAATAGAGTAAGGCTGGGGCATGGATTACACTTAATTCAAACCACCAATAACAGCGTTGGAAATATTGCATTTGAGTGTGGCTATCAGTCTCAATCTAGATTTACAGAACAATTTAAAAATTTATTTGGTATTACCCCTCGTGAACTACGCAAAACCAAAATGCTTAATTAAGGCGAAATTATGGCAAATCTGCGTATAAAAAAATTTAAGAAGAAAACTTAAGATCTTTTGCACACTAAAAAAGGTTCTTAAGAAAGCAGATGAAAAGAGTAGCGGTGATTTTATCGGGTTGTGGTTATTTAGATGGTTACTGAAATTAGAGAATCTGTTTTAACCCTCTTGGCTTTAGACACAGCAAATATTGAATATCAAATTTTTGCACCTGATGAGCCTTTGTTTCATGTCATCGACCATGTGAGTGGAGAAATAAGCGAAGGTGAGAACAGAAATATTTTACAAGAAGCGGGACGAATTGCCCGAGGTAAAATTGCCACACTCGATCAACTTGATGAAAATGACTTTGATGGACTTATTATTCCCGGTGGGTTTGGCGTCGCAAAAAATTTATCAACTTTTGCCTTTAAAGGAGCAGAAGCAAGCGTACATTCTACAGTGGCTTCAATTCTAAAAGCGTTTCATCAAAGTAAGAAACCGATCGGGGCAATTTGCATATCCCCTGCACTATTGGCACTGACTTTTGGAAACTTACACCCAAATATCACTTTAGGCTCTGACACCAACATTGCTAAGGAAATTGAAAAAACTGGTGCGATTCATCATGTATGCCAAACTTCAGAGAGCGTAGTAGATAACCAGAATTTATTTGTTACTACCCCTGCCTATATGGATGACCAAGCTGGTTTAAAGGATATCTTTTTAGGAATTACAAGCTTGGTTGAGGCGATGACAACTTTAGCAAATTAAGGTGTTTGATGAGGGATAGAGATTACTATCCCTCTATTTGATTGTCTTCATTAATTGTTCCTAGGCCATCCTCACTAGTGATGGGCCTTTACAGTGACAGAGAAAACTAACTGAGACACTTTCCCCTTTCAATTCTAAAGACTATTGGTCTTTGTTTTATTAATGTTAAGGATAATAAGGTTACATTTTACGATATGGGTAACTACTACGAGATCTGGCAGAAAGATCGTAATTCGGGGCGCCCACTAACAGTAGAAGGCGATATCTTACGATTCGTATCTGGAACCACGCCTGCGAAGTGGAATATCCAGGATGGAACTTGGGACTAATGTAATCTGAACATCTGATACAACTCACACTCTTAATATGTATTAGCTCAGATTTGACCTGACACAGCTATGGCACAGATCTAAACCTAATCTGACAGGCAGCTCCGTGCCATAAGCGGACGCAATTACCCTCATCGGCTCTGCGATAATTATGATTCTAGAAGAACAGAATGCATCCTCTGCCACGTCAGAATTAATCGCGTATTGATAAAATAGATAGCTTTTTTTCGAAATGTTTTTCCATATTTGTTATATGGCGAAAGGGAATTTATATGTCATAAATGCACTACAGGAATATTAAAGGAAATGATCTTATGTCACTTTATGACCTTAGGATCGAAGCGCAGGCGTTACCGCAGGCTTGGCACTCTCAAGTATTAGGCCACATAGGGGACGCAAATCTCAAAGTTCTGCGAATGGATGAACGCTCAATAATTGAAGAGGTACATGAGTATGACGAGGGGTTACTGGTCATTGACGGATGTCTGGAACTGCGTGTTAGAGGTAAAAAAATTTCTGTAACCTCTGGTCAGCTTTATGTAGCCAAAGCCGGAGTTCCTCATACCGTGGAAATTGGCAGCTTTGGCACACTGGTAATCATCGACTTACCAGAAACATAAACTGTTTTTTGCCCTCAGAAGCGCATACCATGAATCAATTCAAAGTGTAGTTAGCAGGGGGGGAATGACTATATTTCGCTCAAAGCAGACTGTCAGATTCGATTGTGTGCTGCCAGTGAAAACCGTCAGATCAAGTCTGAGCTAATACACTTAATACGACCCGGTGACATTAGTCTCACCGGGTTTTACTAGATAATTGAGCCCCTATCACAATATATTTAAGCCTTTATCCCTTTATTTGATTGCGTTCTTTGTATAAATCTAATCAACTATAAGTAACTTCGCACCATTCAGGCTAAAAGACTGATGTGGCTCAGAGTTATCTCCGACTTGATAACTCATACCTGAAGTTAAAGTGAATGTTCGCCCGTCTTTCAATCTACTTTCTAACTCGCCTTCTAAGCAAAATAAAATATGGCCTTTTTCACACCAATGGTCAGCTAAATAGTTTGCTGAGTACTCGACAAGTCTTACTCTTATTTTATTTCCTTCTTCACCAAAAAATTGAGTTTTCCAGTAAGCTTTTCCAGTTTCACCGCTATATACAGTGACTTCAATTTCTTCCCAGTTTGTAATTTGAAATGGAAAAGGCGCGATATTCATAATTTTTCCAAAGACGTATTATTGTATTTTCAACTTATAGACAAATTTGATTTTTGCAAATGATTTAAAAATATTTCCTCTTAAGGTCCACTGCCTAACTCAGTAACGAGCCAATTAGATTTAGGATCTATTTGCACAAGATTTATAAACAAAATATAGGTACCCGCGGGGTTACCAGCAATATCTGCATGTACTGTTTTTATACTTATTTGGACTGAAATAATTTTATAAAATTGTTGATAGTAATCAGGTCTATTTTTTGCTGAATCGTAACGAACTTTTAGCACTTCTAGAACTTTTGAGTCTTTATAGTACTGAGCTGTTTCAGTACTTCGAATGTTTAATTCCTCACCTGACCAAACATACTTAAAAGCTGTGGCTGAATCTCCATTAGAAAGTGAATTTAAAAAGGAAATAGCTGTTCGACTTGCCATTTCTTTTTCAGAATTAGCCTTTTTCTCATATGAGTTAAAGGCTGCAAACAAGCATAATCCAGCAAGAAGTAGTCCGATGGTTATAAAGATTCTAGACTTTAGCATTTGGCTCCCTTTCTAATTTTTAAAATGCCATGTTAAAAACATTGTCTGATCAAAATTAATTTACAGAAAGGCCTAAATCATTTTGATTTAGGCCTTTCTTATTTTAAATAAAAATTAAAACGTTAGTTATTACCTAGATGCTTTGAAACATCCTTAGCAACTTGTATAGCAATATCATCCCATGCTTTATCTAACAAACCTGTTTGAGATGAACCACCAATTTTTGGATCGTTTAACTTAGAGTTAAATGTATTTGTCCATTTCTGCCCCTTATATTCAAATGTAGCAACTAAAGTTACATTTGCTACATCAATTGCTGGGGTAATATTGAACATACCAGCTGAGTATTCAAAGCCAGATCTAGCTTTTTCAACAGTAATCGTTAATGGACTTCCATTTGGTGATAATTTTGCTATCTGAGCGATCGCTTCCTCAATACGACTTGATAGAGCTACTCCTGTAGGAATACGTGTTCTAGAGCCTCCCCCTACAAAACCATCTGAACCTTGAATATCAATACGTTGAGGAAAAGTATCCGGATTCCATTTGATGAAAACAGTATCTTGCATCTTTGGAAGAGCTGATAATTCTGAAACAGACGTATAGTTTAGACGGTTGTTAAAAGGTAAATTAATTGCACACCCTGTTAATGTAGTTACTAATATTAATGCACTTAAACTGAGTAGTTTTTTCATACTTTGAATCTCATGTAGTTTTAAAAATAAAATTTAGACTTCTCTAATCAACCTTAATCCAAAACGAATACTTCTAATGACTCTACATAAGGCAAAATAAGATATTCATGCTTAGATAAATGCTGTTCTAATTGGGTATGCGTTGTTTGATTGAATTGATAAAAGTCACTCAATTCATTCAACAATTGAGTGACTTTATTTACATCAAATTCTGGTGTTTTAATAAAGTATAATAAGCTTGCACCTAAGCCAACATACTCTAAGCCATAGTTCTGATCTAAATATTGAATTAAGCTAAAAGACTCAAAAGGGTTCAAATCACAAGTAAAGTAACCATTGAGGCATGCTGCAAATTTTTGAGTTTCATTTTTACTGTTTACTAACTTTACTTGAATAACGTCATCTAAAATTTTTTCGGGTTCAGCATTAATCTGTAGCAGAGTCGATTGATCTTCATCACAATAACTAATTTTTTTAGGTAAGTTATTAAAGTCTATATAATTTTCTGGCTTTAATAATTGTTCAATATGATGTTGAAGTTCTAAAGGTCGAGTATTATCCCAACTTGCTTCACTGTCATCGTCAACGAGTTCTGAAGTATCGAAGTAAAGCCCATCTCCCATTGAAGCATGCATGGAAGTGTATTGGCATTGTCCAATATCTTCTAAAAGTAATAATACTTTTTTAGGTAAATGCTTCTGCTTAATTTCTGAATATAAGTTAAGAACATCCTTCCATGAGTTTACTTTACTCATTGTTGCGTAGCATATTAATTCATGAGCATCATCAGTTATAAGGGAATTTTCTTTTTCTTTAATACGAAGAATAGTCATAAGTTTTTAAATTAAATCTATATTTAGCCAATATTTATATCATAAATAAATCGTATATTTAACTTAAAAACACTAACCCAAATCTTTAAAAAATATTCAATATTAAAGACCCAAACCCTCACGCTTAGGCCTTCCTACCTTCAAACTTACTTAGACAGTTCTAATAATTTCTGAACATACTGAATCGCATTATTGTCTATGTCTTGGTGAGTCGGAATAACGTCGTCTTCTGATGGGTTTGTGTCTAAACCATAAAATGCATGAAGTGGTTGATAGACTGCCCCAACATATAAAGCTGTTAGTTCAAATGGTGTAAAAATCTTCTCTAAAGAAATTTGATAATCACCAGTTTCTGAATAGACTTGTTCTTGCCCACCAGCAGATAAAGCCAACATAAACTTTTTTATTTTTGAGCTTGTCGCCTTCTGAACCGTAAGCCCAACCATACGCCAAAACTTCATCTAGCCATTGTTTCAATAGCGGCGGGCAGTTAAACCAATACACTGGAAATTGAAATACTAAATTTTTGTGTTCTTCTACAAGTGCTTGCTCTTTGGCAACATCAATCACCCCGTCTGGATAAGCTTGATAAATTTGGTGAATCGTAAATTGATCGGGATGTTTTTCTAATTCCTCAATCCATCTTTTATTTACAACAGACTGGTCTATGTGAGGATGCGTAACAATGACTAATGTCTTTTTCATTATGAAAACACTCTTATCGAAAAGTAGATAAATAGATTATAGAAGTGTGCTTTCCTAAATATAAGTACGGTAATTTGTGTTATATACTATACTAAAAGATAGTATGGATTTTAAAAATGGATGACTGCATTCCAACATATACACCATTAGAAGATACGGGTTTTGGCTACACCCTTTCTTTGATTAATGGCAAATATAAAATGATTATTATGTATTGGCTTTATGGAAAAACCGTCATGCGTTTTAACGAGCTACAACGCTGCATTGGCAATATTTCGTTTAGAACACTTAGCAATACACTTAAAGAATTAGAAAGAGATGGACTAATTCATCGCAAGGAATATCCTCAAATCCCGCCAAAAGTTGAGTATCGGCTTTCAGAAAGAGGACAGTCTTTGATTCCTTTGTTAGATATGATGTGTGCTTGGGGCGAGCACAATAAGCCGTCTTAGTTTTATAGACTTGAAGTGATACTAAATATGAGAAATGAATTAAGAGAAATTTTTATTAAGGGATGCGACGATAAAATTGAAAAGAAGGGAGACAATGTCGGTCTATCTTTTTACGCTTTTTTTAAAAATAAGAATGATAACCCTGAGTTACTGATGGAAGCAGCCCATTGGTGGATTATGTTGCATAAGCTGGACCACTTCGAGAAGGCAGTTAAGATTAAAAAGTTGGTTTTGAGTGAGCAATGAAAATTGGACCTAAAGCCTAGCCAGAAATAATCTATCTTTCATTTAGGTGAATAGTATAAATATAAGGAAAAATATTTATTAACTAGTACTAAAATTTATTTAGCATTAGTTAATAAAATATTAAAGAATTATTTTATACTTTAGTTTAAAATACTATATGCTAAAATTTCTTTTTTCTTTATCATTAAATATATAGATATTTTATATTATTTTGAGAATAGGAAAAATGCAAATTCCTTTAGATTTAGTAATTGAAACTCCTTCTACCGTACATCAAGTTGATATGAAAACTGGTTTAGATACGATGCAAGGAATTTCAGATTCAATTCGTACAATTACAGAAACTATCGTTAATAAAAAAATCCCAGAGAAAAAAAGCGCTAGAAATAAAATCAGAACCAATATGAAGAATACATTTTCTGGATCTTATGGTTTGGTTTTTAGTTTAGATGCTTATGATGAAGCAAAAGAACTTTTTAATATCATCGGGAAATCTGTAATTCTTGAGTTAATTGAGTATTATCTGGCTGAAGCACTAGACACAAGTTCTAAGCCATTATCATCTGAAGCTGAAAAAATTAGAGAATCTCTAGGGGAATTATCTATTGAATTAATTTCTGTTTTAAGAGGAAATATGCTAAAGGATGCTCATAAAGCAACTCAAAATTTTGGATATACTACTAAACTTAGATATAGAAGTAATAAAAATATAAGAGAATTACAAATATTTGATGAAAATACATATGCTTCATTAGTACCTAAAGAAAATAAGCATATTCAAAATTTAGAAGTTGCCATTACCCGATTTAACCGCTTTACAGGAAATGGTAGGCTTCAAGTAAAAGGAGTTAACGAAACTCATGCTTTTGGTTTTTTAGGATATAAAACTATTGAGAACTACTTAAGAAGAAAAGTCGCCTCTAATTTGTTAGAAAACACAGGGATAAATGATATTCAAGATATGAGTTTTTTGGGAATCGAGTGCTATACGTATGAAAGACGTGATGGAAAAGTCATTAAATACATGATTAAGAAGATACTATGAATCAAAAATTTACTATATGTATAGCAATAGCTATTATTACCTTAATTCCCACTATCTATTTCATTCGTTTCGGTGTGGTACTCGATATGCCTTTATCTGTGAAACAAGAAGAGTGGGGGCAATTAGGTGATTTTTTAGGCGGAGTTATGAATCCCCTACTTAGCTTTATTACTATATTGTTATTATTAGAATCTTTAAAATGTCAAAATGATGCTAATGATTCCTTAACTGAGCAGCTTTCATATAGTAAACAAAATGAGAAAATTAAAGTATTTGAAAATTTATTTTTCCACTTAATTAGTTCTCAAAGGGATCTTTATACTAAATTTAAAATAAAAGTTATTTTAGATAATAATAACTACACCGAACTCTACATGGCTGAAGCAGTAGATAAAATTGAAAACTTATTTATCATGGAGATAGAAAAAGGAGCAGATATTTCCGAACTTCAAGAACTTTATGAAGATATAGATAGTGCTTATGGAATATTTGATTTAGTTAGAAGCTTCTGTATAACTGTCTCTTTAGTTAAAGAACATTTAAGTGATGAAAATAACTTTTCTGCAGATGAAAGATTATTTTATTATGAAAAACTAATTAATCTTACTGAGTTTGCACATATACGCCTCTTATCCACAGCCCTACAGTTTGAAAAAGGTCCAATTACCCAGAAATTAAATGATGTAGAGTTTAAGATTATCTGTGATAGATTAAGCTTAAATTTATTTAATGTATATAATTTGAATGAATAATTTACTTATACATTTAAAATCTTCTTGTGAATCCTCTATTTTTAAGTCCCTTAAAAGCCCAACGCCTACCAAGCCTTCCCCCAACTTTAAATAATCATCCTCTTCCGACAAATAAAATTACCTCGATTTAAGCCACCCACCTAATTCTTTTAATACATCAACTAGTTTTCCAGCTTTCGACCTTCCTCAGTTAAAGAATATTCAAACTCAAAAGGAACTTGTGCATAGACTTCTCTTAAAATAAAACCTTCTTCTAAAAAACGTAGCTCTAAAGTTAGCATTCTTTGTGAAATATTAGGAATTGCTCTGCGTAACTCATTAAAACGCATAGTTCTTTCTAATAAAAAAGAAATAATTAGCATGCGCCAACGGCCACCTAATACCGTCATGGCTTCTCCGACTGTACAGCCTGAAATGTTATCTTTCATAGATGATTACTAAGTATAATAAATATACCTACATAACAAAAAAAGGACCTAAATGTAGGCCTTTCCCCCATCAAACCCGACTTAAAAAATAAGTCGAGCAACGCATCCCTTTCATCGGTACTATCCGCCCCCAAAAGCTGCACCATTGCTCCATCAATCACAAACAAAAACATGTGTGCATCTTCAACTGTAGCAGTCGCTTTTACAGTTAAAAGGAGTTTATGAATTTCTTTAATGAACCAATTTCGGTAGTCAATAACGAGTTTATATGCTGCTGGATAGATCTTTTCAATTTCAAAAATAGCTTTAAATGGCAAACGATAAAAGCCATCTAAGTTCGCATGTAAAAGGTAAATTTTCTTGAGTTTATCGAATGCCATAAGTTCTTGGTACGAATGAATAATTGAAAACACCTCATGTTTTAAGGCATCTATTTGAAAAGTTAAGCTCATCTGAATGAGCCTTTCTTTTGAGTGAAAATAGTTATAAAAAGTGGCTTTGGGGATTTTGGCTTCCTCAATAATTCGATCTATCCCGATGTAAAACCCATTTTGATTAAATAAATCTTTTGCTGCGTGGAGCACGCTTAATGCTCTAAATGATGCTTCTAAATTTGGCATTTTTATACCGTTTAAAATAATTTTTTGTTGTATGTAAAAGAGATAGAAATGCCGTCACTCTTAAATTGAGCGCTAAAAACAGGCATGCGAAAACGACACAAAAATGGTGTGCTCGCCTATCTCGGGTTTTATTGTTGCTATGATTTTTTAGTCGTAATGACCTATGGCTTAAAACCTAGAGTCGGTTAAACCTTTTTAAAGACCAGTGCGATATAGACGTAAAGATTTTGGCAATGGTTGCCAATGAGAGAGATGAAATAGTACGCATATGACGGATTCCTGTACAAATAAGGATTCTGCCTATCTCTGCTAAAAGATGGTGGCAGAACGAAAGGGGGTTAGCAGACTGGGTACAGAACCAGCACACCCGAAGGTGTCCCCCCTCCGCCCTACCATAACGTAACGTCAGGGAGACGAGTGGAATACAAGCAGACTCCATCCTCAGAAGGATTAAATCTGATGCACTGTACCGCGGTCTGCTAAAACCGGCTGGCAATGTAGGCCAGCAGGCAAAGGATAATCCGCGCATTTTTGAGTGTCAATGTAAGGTTGAATAGAAATTGGTTAAATAATTATTGTTGTTTATTCAATTAGATATTTAAGCTAAAAAGACCTTCAACTTAAATTTAACGATATCATGGTAATAATAAAAATGTAGGATAGTGAATTATGATTGAGTTCATGATTTGAATAGGTAACTAAAAATGATAATAAAGGGACCTCCCACCAGTTCAGAAGAATATCAACTTATCTTTCAGTGGCTTGAAGAGCGGTCCAATTATTCTATTGGGGCGATGGCCTTTCTTAATCAAACACAAGCTACCAATAGCGAGTGGCAACTCTTACGTTTGTATGACTCACAAAACGCAGAGCAACTGCTAGGAGTCGCGGTCGTCCTTGCTGGCGGCACCTGTTTCTGGGTTCCATCAGAGGCATCATCTGGGGCATTGCTCTGTACATCAATTTTAGAGCTTCAACCGCGTCGGATCGTAACCACCGCAATCGGGCGAGACTTATTACGTGCCGAGATCAAGCAAAAAGGACGCATTTTGCGAGAATATGATCAATGGATCATGGTTTGCTCACGCCAATTTTCTGAAGCTCAAGGCCGCTTGGCTGAACTCTCGGACATTGCCCGTCTTAACGAATATCAACATCAATACAATAAAGAGCGATCCGTAAATGAAACACCTGACTGGGTATCTCTAATTCAGCAAGAAAAAATTATTGTGCTTGAAGCAGATCAACAAATCGTTTCCGTTGTACGTTTGGGAATAGAAACCGATCGGCTCATTTCTATTGGTGGCACATACACCTTCCCTGCTTATCGTCGAAAAGGTTTTGCCGAGCGTGTCTTACAATTCGCGGTCAATCGAATCGTTGCAACTGGACGGATTGCCCATTTAATTGTCGATGTTGATAATACTCCAGCGGTTACACTTTACCGCCAAATGGGCTTCGAATGCGTAGAGTCTTCTTACATCGCCTACCCAGAGTATTTATAAAAAATCATTCATTTTCAAACCTGTTTAAATGAACTGATTGATCACGTTATAAATAAAAGCTACAGTAAATAAAGTTTGAATTTTATAACTTTAAATAAATTGATAACGCATGCAGGCAAAGACATGGAAACCATACATGATTTTTATCGCCGCTTTTCTTTAACCAGAGATAGCGATTACTCGGTTCCATCGACTTCGTTTGGACATTTTAACGTGTTCCAACGCGATGCCTGCTCATTTCTGACGCCTTACAGCCGCCGCGATTATTATAAAATTTCACTGGTTTTAGGCACAGGCGACCTTCACTACGCCAACCGCTGGATTCGGGTAGATCGCCCTGCTTTACTGTTTTCAAACCCAATGGTTCCCTACGCTTGGGAAATTAATTCGCCNGANCANGCAGGCTGGTTTTGTCTATTTACCGAAGAGTTTGTAAACCAAGAATCAAGACAAAGCTTTTTAAAAGACTCCCCACTGTTTAAAGTCGACGGCGACCCGCTATATTTTTTAAATGATCAACAAGTTGATGAAATTTCATTTATTTTCAAAAAGATGATGACTGAAATAAATTCAGACTANATTCACAAATACAACGTTTTAAGAAACTATTTGCACCTGATTGTACATGAAGCCATGAAAATGCAACCGACCCAACAGTTTGAAAAACATAGTAATGCTGCGGTTCGAATTTGCCATTTATTCTTTGAATTATTAGAGCGCCAGTTCCCCATCGACTCACCCCATTTTCAGCTTAAACTCAAAACTGCAAATGACTATGCCTATGGCTTGTCGGTGCATGTAAACCATTTAAACCGAGCTGTAAAAGAAGCCACAGGCAAAACCACGTCAGAGCATATTAGCTCGCGCATTACGCAAGAAGCTAAAGCACTGCTACAACACACCAGTTGGAATATTTCCGAAATTGCCTATAGCTTAGGCTTTGAATATTCAGCGTATTTCACCAACTTCTTTAAGAAAAATACGGGGTTTTCGCCTAAAAAATTCCGCGAAGACTGTGTAGCCTAAAAACAGATTGTTTGAATTTTATAATTATTGGTTTGAATGTTATACGTCAGTTTGAGCCAAAGCATTTTATAGTTTTTCTACTCAAGTGATTTTGCAAAAAAGAGTGTGAAAAATGAAATATAGAACTTTAGGACAAACAGGCGAAAAAGTATCAGCACTTGGTTTAGGTTGCATGGGAATGAGCTTTGCCTATGGTACCTCAGACGACACACAAAGCATTGCAACCCTAGAAAAAGCCTTAGACCTCGGTATTAACTTTTGGGACACCGCCGACATGTACGGCAACGGCGCAAACGAAGTATTGCTCTCAAAAGTTTTAGAAAAACACCGCGACAAAGTGTTCTTGGCGACTAAATTTGGCTTTCGTTATAAAGAAGACAACCTCAACCCACAAAACTCTTTAGAGTCTTATATCGACGGTTCTCCAGAGTGGATTAAAGTTGCGGTCGAAAACAGTTTAAAACGTTTAAATACAGACGTGATCGATTTGTATTATGCGCACCGTATAGACCCGAATATTCCAGTTGAAGACACCATTGGCGCCATGGCTGACTTGGTCCAACAAGGTAAAGTTCGCTATTTAGGACTCAGTGAAGCTTCGGCTGAAACCATTCGTAAAGCACATGCGATTCACCCGATTGCAGCGGTTCAACATGAATATTCGCTACTCACCCGTGAGTTTGAGCAAACCCATTTGCAAACCATTCGTGAGTTAGGCATTAGCCTTGTGCCGTATTCACCGCTATCACGTGGTTTAATTACTAACACACTCGATGTTGGCAACCTAGAAGAAAACGATTTCCGTCGCCAGTTACCACGTTATCAGGGCGATAACTGGAAAAATAACCAAAGCTTGGCACAAGCATTTAGCGAATTTGCCCAAAGCAAAAACGCTACAGCGGCTCAACTGGCTTTGGCTTGGATTTTGGCGCAAGGTGAAGACATTATTCCAATTCCGGGTACGCGTAAAATCGAGCGACTTGTAGAAAATGCTGGCGCTGTAGACCTTGATTTAACAGCGGCAGATTTGGCAGAAATCGACGCGATTATTGCTCGATATCCAAACATGGGCGCACGCTATAACGCTGAGCAACTTGCTGCGGTTAATCATTAATTAGATAAAGATATTTAGTATTTAGAAAGAGTCTTGAATCTTAAAGTTCAAGACTTTTTCTCTAAAAATAAATACTAGCTATAAATCACTGTAAACAAAATAATTCTAATCAATTAGTAATATGATCAAATATATAGTTGTCTTTTGTTTGGAAAAATATATCGAAACTGGGACTCATTAAACAATCTTGCTGGCTTTGTTTTTTAAAAATTGGGGATAATTTTTTCGTATAATAGTTCACCCATTCATTATCATTTTTAAAATATGATCTATCTTTCAAATCAGTATAAAGCTCTCGCAAATCAAAAGAAATTGTTTCAATACATGGATTAAACAACCAAATAGTTATATCTCTAGGTTCTGCTGCCTTCACATGGTATTTTTCCTTTGGGTCAAAGGTCTCAATACGATAAAGTTGTGCACCAGTCTCGGTGTACATCGAATACATGAGTTTACTGTTCGCAACTTGATAGTAATCCTTACCAATTTCATACTCTCTTAATCGCCTAGATATTTCTAAACAATCTGGCAAATATTGAGGTAACAACCCTTCGATATTATTGAATATATTTACTGATCGACTTATGACTAAATATTCCCCCGTTCCAGTAATAACTCCTTGAGCCCAAGGAAATATTTTCGATATTTTTACATTAGAAAAATGGATGTTCCCATCTTCTTTAATAGTAATTTTCTTATTATCTGATGCAACGACAACACTATCGTTTAATTGAATTGCAACAATAAAAGTCATAGATATAGTGGAATAAAACACATTAAAATAATATTATTGTCTTAATTATAGACTAATTTTAAATCTTTTTAATAAAATAATAGGTAAATCATGGCTGGTGGCTCCCAGATTATTATCAATAAAAGCGGTATTACACTTATTACTCCATCAAAGTTTGAAGCTAAAGCTGGTCAGCATCTTTTTAAGTCTGGTGCTCAAATAAATATGCCTCAGATAGTCCTTCCTCAACCTATTTGTATTGAATGCCTTATAAAAGCAGCTAAAGAAGGTGCTGGGATTGTAAGAAGATGAGTTTTAAGAATCAAAGTTTAGAAAGTTTTATTATTAATCATCGTAAAGATGGGCAATTATTTTTACTGGTTGATGGAGCACAAATCGACCACGGCCATATATCAAATATTGAATATACGTACGGTGATTGTATCTATTTATTCAAAGGTACTTATGAGGAAGAAGCTTATCAATTTGGCCCGATACTTTTCGATCTAAGCCTATTATCTCTGAAACAAATAGAACATCAAGTTAAGCTCATGAAATCAAAAGATTCTATGATCTTAATTAAGAGCTCTTTAAATATTAAGCAATTGAAAAATAAGCTCTTAGAAAAGCTCTATATTGAACTCGAAGATGGCGGGATAGGCATTCTTAGATATTATGATCCACGTGTTTTAAATCGTCTTTCCCTCATCTTTACCGCTGAACAAAAAGATCAACTTTTAGATGGTTTTGAATCTATTTATTTTACGCTTAACCAAGAAAATTACGAGTTAAAAAAAGATGATTAAGCTTGATAAGAATCAAATTGATAGCCTTGAAAAAGTACAAGATAAAGAAGAGCTATGTGAAAAAATTTATAGTTATCTCATAGATAATAAAGAGTCTTTTAAAGAATATCAGATTAATTACGATCAACTAAAACCAGAAATTTATGCCAGTTTTGATTTATTAGTTTCACTTCTTTTAACTGACAATGAAGTGATTTCACAACTTATTGTATGGAACACCATAATAAAAAAAGGTGTACTTCATAATCACGATACCCAAAAGTTTATTTACGGCTCAAATCTTCGCGGTAAGGACCTTTTATCGACCTTAGAATTTTATGAATTGAGGGGTAACTAATATGTGGCCGTTAATTTTACGTTTAGCTGGTGGGGCAGCCGCCCGTACAGCTGCTACAGGTGCCGGAGAAGTTATTGTCACTCAAGGCGGAAGAAAGCTAGCTATCGAAGCGGCAAAGGGTATGGCTACAGTTGTTTTAGCCAAAGAGGTTAGTAAGGATATAACCAAACAACAACGTTGTAATAAGTGTGAGGCTTATCAATTTGGCAATAAACATTTAATCAAACGCTCAATGGGTGCTGAAGTTAATACACAATATCAAGTTAAAATCTCAAATCTATCTAGCTACCCCTTAACTTTTAGATCATATACACCTTATGTAGCCGAAGGTAATACAAAAGCTACTACACAAATTGAAGAATGGAACTTAACAGGCACTTCATTTGATGGATTGTGGCCAATGGAATGTATTCTAGTTGAAGCTAAGGGCCAATATGCCCAATTTTTAGATCCTAAAAAACCAAGATTCCTAAAAGTAGATGTTTTTAATGGATTAGTCCTAGAAGCAAGAAGGCAAAAAACAGTCATTACTCCATATAAAACCACAAAACTTACATGGTATTTTTACGAACGAGAAGCTAAAACATTCTTTGATAATAATGGAGGGCTTATTGTGACCTCTATATATATGCCGCTTTAAATAGGATTGAACATGAGCGAGTTTTTCTTTAGTACACGTTTTTGTAAGCGACTACCTTCTTCAGAAAGTGATATTAAACAACAGCTAAATATTTTTAAAGAAATCGTAGAACAAATAGCCGTAATAGATCCAATTTTTTCAAAATGGTATGTCAACAATCCAACTGGCACAAAACCACCTTTAGATTACCCATTCCCTTCACAAAAAGCGGATAGTTATCTCTATAACTTAAGAAAAGAAGATAATTTTCAAAGCTTTTCACTTTGGAACGGTGAAGATAACTCTAATTTTTCAAGTATTAATTTTGATACTTTTGACTTTAGAATGAGCTTTGAAAAAGTACTTAAATGGGATCAAGCCGTACAGCTATTTAAAATAATGCTTGATCATCTTAAATTTCATTTTATGTATCTTAATAATGATTTCTTTGCAGATATCAATGTATTTCCGCATAGACTTGTGACCACTCCAATTTGCTATATCCCTATAAAAATTAAGGAAAATGACTTACCGTATCTATATAAAAAAATCGAAGTTGATAATCAACTCAACCAAGGCACTATTCTTGTTTTTGATGAAAAATGGACCGATGAAACAGACGAGTTAAAGAAAAAAGTTCAAGAGAACTCTATAGCTTTGGTTGAGCTGGGCGCCATTCCTGAAGCTGAGTTGCCAGAAGGATTTTTTGATTAATTCGACCTATAAAAAAGTCCGACTT